>JMSV01000005.1_pt1 | contig 94625 bp, 101 predicted proteins | sample 179021 | NCBI WGS metagenome assembly JMSV01 (sample SAMN02769581, study PRJNA246767) | bioreactor metagenome | isolation source: Culture-2 Bioreactor Bmz derived from microbial biomass from the upper 2 cm... | place: Germany: Bremen | collected day 87 after inoculation | reverse complement strand
AAAAAAAACAGGGCAATTTATATATTGCCCTTAAATTATCATTTATTTTCAGACCAATCCTCAGCTTCATCTTTCATCCTAACATACTCATGAAGACAAACGGGCATATAAATAACCTCTTTTTCATCCTCAATTGCAACTTGCGACCCAGAAAATACTGGAGTGCCATCAACTCGCCTTAGATGAAAGGTCGCTTTTTTCGGTTTATCCGAATAAGTACAAATTGCTCTGGTAGTCACTTCTTCAACATCCTGTGCTAAAGCAAATAGAGCAGAAGATCCAGGAAAAGGTTTTCCAAATGCATCGACTTTTAAACCGAAGCAGATAACGGGAATATCTAAATAGGCAACTACCCTAGTCAAATCCCACACATTTTCCTCACTTAAAAACTGAGCTTCATCAATTAGAACAATCGAGACATTTTTGCCATCTTTTATCGCTTGTTCATTTCTTTTTTAATTTCACGATACAGCCAACCGTCCTCAGGCTCAATCAACAAATCAGCTTTTCTTTTTATAACTCCATCTTCCAATCGGCTGATTATATAATCATCTTTTTTTGTATCAACTTTTGGCTTTGCACAAAGAATGGTTTTCCCATTTCTGTCATAATCATGTGCTATCTGTAAAAGCTGAGTTGATTTACCCGCATTCATAACTGCATATCTAAAATAAAACTTCGCCATTAATCTATTACCTCTTACTTACATCATATGGTGTACCTGCAGCCTTTGGAGACTGAGAGTTTTTAGATGATACCGCTAATACAATCAAAGTCGCAATATATGGGATCATCTTATATATTCCAGAAGAAATATCTAAATCCTTCAAGATTGGAATACCTGAATATGCCGCGGAAACCGTCTTCATAAATCCAAAGAATAATGCTGCGTAAAGAATTCTCTTTGGCTTCCATTGTCCAAAAATCAATACAGCTAAAGCCAAGAATCCATAACCAGATACAGTTGCACTAAACGACGTTGATGTTGGAACAACAAATATCAATCCACCAAGTCCAGCAAGTGCACCAGAGATTAGCACTCCAGCATATCTTATCTTATAAACATTAACTCCAACTGAATCCGCTGCCTGTGGATGTTCTCCACATGCACGAAGTCTAAGTCCAAATTTTGTTTTATATAAAACAAATGCCGATATCAATAGAATCAAAAAGCCAATATATGTTGTGATATATGCATTTTGGAAAAAAAGTGGTCCGATAATAGGGATTTTTCCAAGCAATGGAACTGATTCAATTCTAAATGTATTGATAAAGTTGATATCCTTTGTCCCTTGAATCGTCCTTGCAACAAAAATAGCAAATGCAGGCGCAAACATGTTGAGTGCTGTACCACTGATAACTTGATCAGATTTCATATTGATTGATGCATATGCATGTAGTAGTGAAAAAAGCATTCCTGCCAAAGCCGCAAATAAAACAGCGACTAGTAATAAAAGTTGTCCCTCCATATGGTCTTGCAATATATTCAATGAGAATATACTAACAAACGCTCCCATAACCATAATACCTTCAAGAGCAATATTTACAACACCACTTCTCTCAGAGAACATTCCTCCGAGTGCTACGACTAGCAGAGGAATAGAGAAAAACATCGTTTGTTGCACTAAGAAATATAAACTATTCATCCTTCTCCCCCTTTTCTTCAGCCACGTCTTCACTGTTGGCTTTTTCTTTATGTTTAGTCAGTTTAGCAATAATATTTTTAACGATCAATGCGAATGCACTAAAATAAATAATCGCTGAAATAATAATATCGATAATCTCTGGCACAAAATCAAATAACTGCATATAGAAACCACCCATGGTGATATATGCGATAAATATGGCAGAGAATAGTATCCCAATTGGATTGGATAAACCGAGCAAGGCAACGGGAATACCCATGAATCCCTCACCTGCTAAAACATCAATAACTCGTATAAATTTTCCAGTTCCAGCAAGGTAAATCAATCCACCAGCCGCACCAGCAAGTGCACCTGCTATCACCATTGCTAAAACTACGTTTCTCTTTGAGTTTATACCAGCATAATTAGAAGCATCTGGGTTATGTCCACACGCAATCAACTCATAGCCAAATACGGTTTTATTTAAAATTATATACATTACAATTACAAATCCGATGGCTATTATAAACCCAGAATTAAGAGAAGAACTTGCAAACAACTGATCCAATCCTAATTTCGGCAATGTAGCCGATGCTTTTATACTCGTTGACTGATTTCTAAGTTTATCATAGACGAATTCAACGACCAGTATATTGACCAAGTACATACCGATATAGTTCATCATAATAGATGATATAACTTCATGTACATTGAAAAATGCCTTTAATATTCCAGGCACTGCTGCCCAAATTGCACCAGCTATCATTGCACCTAAAAGAGCAACCACCCAATGCATTGATCCTAAAAATTCCACTTCAACACCAATAAGTACTGCGACAAATGCACCAACGATCAACTGACCAGATGCACCAATATTAAACAATCCTGTCTTAAATGCAAACCCAACAGATAGTCCTGTTAAGATCAGTGGAGTTGCAAAATAAAATACATTACCAACCCCTTGCGCACCGCCTGTGAATCCACCAAGCAATATTGTTTTAAATCCATCAAACGCCTGAGCAGGATTTGTAAAAATCAAAATAACCAGACCAAACAATAATCCAACAATAATCGCTACGATCGATGATGTTACACTTGAGAAGGTTGGGCTTTGCACCCATTGTCTCATTTTTTTCATGACAATTTCTCCTCTCTCTTTGCTCCAGCCATATAAAGTCCAAGCTCTTGCATAGTCGTCTCTTTAGGATTAAGATTAGCTACAATCTCACCCTCATACATAACGAGTATTCTATCACTAACGTTCATAACTTCTTCAAGCTCCAAAGATATTAATAAAACTGCTTTATTATTGTTCCTCTGTTCAATTAGCTGAGCATGAATATATTCAATCGCACCAACATCCAAGCCTCTTGTCGGTTGAACCGCAACCAGTAGATCAGGATCTCTGTCGATCTCGCGAGCGAGTATTGCCTTTTGTTGATTACCACCAGACATACTTCTTGTAATCGTGCTTCCACCTTGACCAGATCTAACATCAAATTTCTCAATCAATTTATCAGAATATACGTTGATATCTTTGAACTTCAAAAAACCATGCTTTTGAAATTGTTTTTTATAATAACTTTGTAATACCATATTTTTAGCCAAACTATAATCCAAAACAAGCCCATGTTTATGACGATCTTCTGGAATATGTGACATACCACTATCGCTTCTTTTTCTAACTTTCACATGTGTAATATCATCGTCATTTAGAAAAATAGTTCCGTTGCTAGGATTTTCAAGTCCAGTAAGAGCATATACTAATTCAGATTGTCCATTACCATCGATTCCAGCTATACAAACAATCTCACCCTGCTTAACATTAAACGTAATATCGTTGACTTTATTTTTCTTAGATGTCTTTGAATGAACAACTAGGTTTTTAACATCTAAAATAACATCGCCTGTCACTGCTTTTTCTTTATTGACGATAAAATTAATTTTTCTACCCACCATCAATTCAGAAAGATACTCTTTTGATGAAGTTTCAACGTCAACTGTATCGATATACTTTCCTTTACGCAAGATTGTACATCTATCTGCAACCTCTTTAATCTCATCAAGCTTGTGTGTAATAAAGAGTATTGATTTACCTTCATCCGCAAGACCCTTCATAATGTTCATTAATTCAGCGATTTCCTGTGGTGTAAGTGTCGCAGTTGGTTCATCAAAGATCAGAATTTCGTTCTCACGATATAACATCTTCAAGATCTCAACACGCTGTTGCATACCAACAGTAATATCAGATATTAATGCATCAGGCTCAACAAAAAGCTTGTATTTTTCACTTAGTGCAATAATTTTATCTCTAACACTATCCGTAACGAGCATTCCATTCTTTGTTGTTTCAACGCCGAGAATAATGTTTTCTATAACAGTAAAGTTGTGTACTAACTTAAAATGTTGATGTACCATTCCAATACCATACTCGTTTGCATCATTCGGATTCGAAATATTTATTTCTTTGCCATTTTTCTTAATTATGCCTTTTTCTTGTTTGTATAACCCAAACAAGACGCTCATAAGCGTTGATTTTCCTGCACCGTTTTCACCGAGTAAAGCATGGATTTCTCCAGATTTCAGTCTCAATGTCACGTCATCATTTGCTAATATTCCAGGAAACTCTTTTGTTATGTTTAACATTTCAATCACATATCCCAAAATAAACCTCCATTCTTGACTGCTACTTGATTTTTTATATTACATAGATAATACCATATATTTAGTAAAATTAGAATTCAAAAGTAATGATTATACAAAAAAAGGACACCCATATTTAGGCGCCCTTTTGATAATCTATAAGTTGTTAATTAATATTACTCAACTATTGTTACAGAAGTAATTGTTGTTCCAAGATCAGCAGCACTCTCAGCATCAGCATCAGCTTTAATAAAGCTTGCATCAGCAACTAAAGCAGCATAGATCGCATCATAATCAGCTTGTGTAAATGTATCAAACTTAGAGTTATCCATTGGTAGTCCAACAGCATCAACAGTGATATCAAGAGTTTCTGATACTCCACCTTTAAAGTTTCCATCAAGATATCCTTGAAGTCCAGCTTGAACTGAAACAGCCAATTCTTTTTTAGCAGATGTAATAACTGTATCAGATTCAGCAGATTGGTCTACGTCAACACCAATAACTTTTGTACCAGCAGCTTCAGCAGCAGCCATTACAGAGTTACCAACTTTACCACCAGCAGCGAAGATAACTTCTGTTCCTTCGTTAAACCATGTAGCAGCAGTTGTTTGGTTCTTTGGTGTAGCCATAAAGTCACCAGTATAGTGATACATAACTTCGACCGACTCTACGCCCATTTCAGCAGCAGCATATTCAGCACCTTGAACAAATCCATATCCGAAACGGATAACAGCAGGAACAGCCATTCCACCCATAAATCCAAGCTTTGTATATCCTTCTTTAACAGCTGCATATCCAGCTAAGAAACCAGATTGTTGCTCTGCATAAAAGATTGAATAAACGTTGCCTTCGATTCTAAATGTAGACCAGTCAGCAGTGTGAGGTGTTCCATCTAGAAGGATGAATTTTATATCTGGGTATTTATCTTGAGCATCATAGATTGCAGGCTCAAACAAGAATCCAGGAGTAACAACAACGCTAGCTCCACCTTGAACTGCAAGGTCAATTGCAGCAAGATATGCATTGTCAGAAACTTCTGTTGGCTTATAATATTTATAAGTTAGACCATTAGCTTCAGCAAAAGCAATGATACCTTCCCATGTACCTTGGTTGAAAGATTTATCATCAATTTCACCAGAGTCAGTTATCATAGCAAGCTCATATCCTTCTTCAGCTGGCTCTGATTCAGTAACCACTTCCTCTTCCACTTCTTCAACTGCTTCCTCTTTTGCTGGTTCTTCAACAGCTGGAGCAGCTTCTTCTTTAGCTCCACAACCTACAAATGATACTGTAAGCAATGCAATTAATAATACTAATACTAATACTAATAATTTTTTCATAATTTATTTTCTCCTTTTTTTATTGAAATTTAAAAACTCAATTAGAATTATATCACAAAAAAATCAAAATATAAATATTATTTTATATACTATTGTGTTACCTCTTTGTAATAAGTGTCAATTATTAACTTTTCCATATCTTGCTTTTCAACAAGATAAACACTTCTATAATCTCCATAATGACTTCCTGGACGCTCATATGATGCTCCACCAGTCTGACCAGGTATAGTACATAATTCAATAGAATCAACATTAATATCATTTAACAAAGATGCTAATGCAACAATCTGTTCAATTGCCAAATTAGTATCTATATACTTTAAAACATCATCATACAACGCTAATGCTGCATTTTTCCCGCCCATAGACTGAATCTTTTTAGCTAATGCTATCATAAACAGTCTTTGTCTGTTAGCTCGTCCTAAGTCGCCATCACCAGAAGATCTATCACGCAAATAATACTGCGCATCTAAGCGATCTAAAACAACCGTTTGTCCTCGTGATCCGATTCCATCCATACTCACATCTAATACAATAGGAACACCGTCAACAGCCTCACAAAGCTTAGGAACATCTTTAATATCTATCGAGCAATAATAATCCATGTCCACATCAAACATTGAATCAACTTCAAATAAGTATTCAATAGCTGATAGTGAATTAGGGTATCTATCCTTTGGATTGCTAGCCGCCATAAACGCTGCATTTATTTTTTGATTATAAGTAAACTCAAGGTTACCATCTCTATCATATTCATTGACCTTAGTCCATGTATCTCTAGGTACTGATATAATTTTCATATCATTACTTTCAAACCCAATATTACAAACCATAATGGCATCTGTATTCCCACCATCATCTTTTCTATCCTGCATATCATCAAAACCAAGCAACACAATATTAACACTATCATTATTTTTGACATACATCTTGTCATTGTACATAACATCATAAGCAATAGGTGTTGGTGTTGGCTCTGGCTGCTCTGTCGGTACAATAATAACAGGCGCAGGTGTCGGTTGCTCTTCTTTTACAAACGCCTTTTCTGGGTTTTCAATTACATCCATTGTTGTATCTAGCACCATAACTAGACAGACTCCAGCTGCAATTATCAGTGTTACCAACAATACTATCAGTATTGTAATCCTTTTTTTTCTTGCTTGCATAATTCCTACCAATTCCATTTAAAAAATTAAAAGACCAAGCTAGTGCACTAACTTTGGTCTTAATATATCAATTTAATAATATAAATTATAATCTCTCATAATAGTCACCACGTCTATAATCATAAACCGCTCCTGATGAATAAAGTTCTATATCTTCCAAAGCTTTACCTGTTCCAATAGCAACGCATGAAGTCGCATCTTCTGCAATATAACATGGCGCATTAGTTTTTTCTGTAAGCAGTTTGTCAAAACCGTGTAATAAAGATCCACCACCAGTCATACAAATACCATTTTCCGCAATATCAGATGCAAGCTCTGGTGGAGTTTGCTCTAGTACGCTATGAATAGCATCGATAACTATTGCCAAAGGCTCTTCAAAAGCTTCAACCGTTTCATTAGAACTTAGTGTAACAGTTTTCGGCATGCCAGAAATGATATTTCGTCCTGTAACCTCCATAAACAACTCGTCATCTCTAGGAATAGCAGTTCCAATGTTTATTTTAATCTCCTCAGCAGTTCTTTCACCAAGAAGTACGTTATGCTTTTTCTTCATATATTTTATCACAGCATCGTTAAATTTATCCCCTGCACATTTAACACTTCCTGTAATCACTGTTCCACCCAATGATAGCACAGCAATATCAGATGTACCACCACCGATATCAAGCACCATATGACCATATGGAGATGAAATATCAAGACCAGCACCGATCGCGGCTGCTAATGGTTCTTCAATAAGACAAGTATGTCTTGCACCAGCTTCTTCAGTTGCATCTATAACACTACGTTTTTCAACTTCTGTAACTCCACTTGGAACACAAACAATAACACGTGGTTTAAAAAACAACTTTCTTCCAATAACTTTACGCAAAAAATATCTAAGCATACGCTCTGTATCATGGAAATTAGAAATAACACCATCTTTTAGCGGTCTAACCGCGATTATATTACCAGGTGTTCTACCCAACATGATTTTTGCACCTTCACCAACTGCTAATAGTTCACCTGTAATTCTATCGATTGCAACAACAGAAGGTTCACGCAAAACAATTCCTTTTCCTTTAACATATACGAGTACATTAGCTGTACCCAAATCTATTCCAACATCATTAAACTCAAATAATCCCATCTATCTATTAACTCCTCGTTTTGTCTTTGCTAACTTGATCTATTCTACATATAAACATCAAAAAATTATATCATTTCAATTTTCTATCAAAACTTTCAGAAAATCCAAATCATATAAATCTACTTATCTTCACAATCATATTATACTATAATATATTTTGTCCACCTTTTCAATATTAATTATACTTCATTTAACCATTTTAGTCTTTGAAAAATTTGTTAACTATTATAGTAGTTTTAGATTAATATAGCACTTTTACCAAACAAAGACCACAAGCCCCAGCAGTAGCACCTGCTTTTGTCCTATCTTTAGCTTCGATAATATTTCTAATATCATTTGGCTCTATGTTGTGTTTTGCTACATCTATCAAAGTACCAGCCATAATTCTAATCATATTGTATAAAAACCCATTACCGGTAAACTCAATATCTATAAACCTATCTCGCTTTTTAATCTCGACACTATAAACAGTTCTAACTTTATCACAGACATCTGTGCCAGCACTACAAAAACTGGTAAAATCATGCTCACCTAAAAAATTATCACTTGCTACTATCATCTTATTTATATCAAGAACGTGCCTAACATGATAAGAACTGTTTCGATATATCGCACTGCCAATCTCACCATTATCAATCGTATAACGGTAAATTTTTCCTTTTGCTAAATACCTTGCATGAAATTCATCATCAACCTCTTTTGATTCAACAATGCGAATATCCTTAGGTAATTTTGTATTAATCGCAAGCTTAATCCTATCGGCATCGATGTTGCTTTCAATATCAAAATGTGCAACCTGCCCAAGAGCATTTACACCAGCATCAGTTCTGCCAGCACCATGTATTTTGATTTTTTGCTTGAATAACATTTCTAATGCTTCTTCAATTTTTTGCTCTACACTGATCTTATCTGGCTGAATTTGCCATCCAAAATAATTCGCGCCATCATATTCTATTGTAATTTTAATTCTTCTTTTCATTACTATATTCCTAAAAATATTACTGCAATAAGCACGGTTAAAAATGCAAAAGTTACAAAATCAATTACAGCCATTTTCAACTTTTTCATCTTTGTTCTACCTTGTCCACCATTATAACATCTAGCTTCCATTGCAAAAGCCAGCTCGTCAGCACGCCTAAAAGCACTTACGAATAACGGAACCAAAAGTGGAACCATATCTATTGCCTTTTTAAATATATTTTTTCCATCAAACTCGGCACCTCTTGCAGTTTGAGCTTTCATGATTTTATCAGTTTCCTCAATAAGCGTTGGAATAAATCTAATCGCAATAGTCATCATCATTGCGATCTCATGCACAGGAAACTTGATCTTGTTTAGTGGTTTAAAAAGACTTTCAATAGCATCAGTTAATTGAATCGGCGATGTTGTATAAGTCATCAATGTTGTTGTTGTTATTAAAAATATCAATCTTAAACATAGTTTAAGCGCTAGCATAAGACCAACATCTGTAATCTTTATAAAGTAATAATCCACAATAACATTGCCTTGTGTGTTAAAAAACAAGTTTAATATAAACGTAAAAATCATTATAAACAATAGCGGTTTTAATCCACGAAGCATATGCCCTATGCTGATTTTAGATATCATAATGCAAATGATTAACAAACCATACATCAGTAAATATCCAACCCAAGTCTGCACAATAAAAATTAGCACCACAAAAATGAAAACTGCAATAATCTTTGTTCTTGGATCTAATCTATGCACCAACGAATTACCAGGGAAAAATTGCCCTAAAGTTATATTACTAAGCATTTTCACTCTCCCCATTAATATCTTTAACCTTTACCGTATCCAAAATATACGATTTTAGTTCCTCGATAGTTATAATATCAGATGGAATATTCTTGCCTTTTGCATTAAGCTCTCTAACGATCTTAGTCGCCTCAGGAATATCAAGGCTCATAGAAAGAAGGCTATCCGCATTAGAGAAAACCTCTTTTGGCGCCGCATCATATTCAATCTTACCATCTTTCATAACAATAACACGCTTTGCATATTCAGCCAAATCATCCATGCTATGAGTAATCATAATAATTGTTTTTCCATTTTCATTAAGATGAGTGATTAGCTCCATAAGACTCTTTCGCCCTTGCGGATCGAGTCCAGATACAGGCTCGTCCAATATCAAAATATCAGGATCAACCGCTAAAACTCCAGCGATTGCAACTTTTCTTTTTTGTCCACCTGATAGTTCAAATGGCGAATGATCTTTGTATTCGTCGATGTCGAATTTTAAAAGCTCACATGCTTTTCTAACAGCTTTATCAACATCCTCTTGCCCAAGACCTGTCTTTTTTGGTGCAAAGGCAATATCTAAATATACATTTTCCTCAAAAAGTTGATATTCTGGGTATTGAAAAACAACCCCTACCGACTTTCTAAGTAGTTTTGTATCATAATCTTTCTCATTTATGTCGGATTCATTGACAGATATTATACCGTCCGCTGGCTTTAGTAGACCAGCAATCATCTGAATAAGTGTAGTTTTACCTGACCCAGTATGTCCAATGATTCCTAAAAAATCCCCTTGATTAATGGTAAGTGAAACATCATCTACTGCTCTAGTCTCAAATGGAGTATTTTTTGAATATACAAAAGAAACATTCTCTATATTAATTGACATAATTCCTCCACAATATCTTCATGAGTAATCGCAATCTTGTTTAAGTCAACGCCACACTCTTCAAGCATCATATGAAGCTTTGTAGCAATCGGCACAGAAAGTCCAGCTGACTTTAACATTTCATATTTAGAGAATATATCTGTTGGAATCCCTTGATCGATAACTCTTCCATTTTTCATAACAATAATCCTATCAGCGTTAACAACCTCTTCTAAGTAATGTGTAATATATATAATTGTCTTACCATCCTCATGAAGCGATTTTATCGTATCCAAAACTTCTTTTCGACCTTTTGGATCAAGCATCGCTGTGGGTTCATCAAAAACAATTATATCTGGCAATGCTGCCAAAATCCCAGCAATAGCAACACGCTGTTTTTGTCCACCAGAAAGCATATGAGGTGCTTTGTTTTCAAATCCAGTAAGTCCAACAACTGCTAATGCATGATCTACACGCTTTCTGATCTCATCTGGCTCAATACCAAGATTTTCTGGACCAAAAGCAACATCCTCTTCTACTAATGTCGCAACAATTTGATTATCGGGGTTCTGAAAAACCATACCACATTTTTTACGTATATCCCATAGATGCTTATCGGATTTGGTATTAACTCCGTCAATAATAACATCACCATCACTCGGTAAATAAAGCGCATTAAAAAGCTTTGCCAGAGTAGATTTTCCTGATCCATTATGTCCCAAAACCGCGACAAATTCACCTTTTTCGATTGTCATCGAAACTCCATTAAGTGCAAGTGTAATATCATTTTCACCATTCACATAAGAATATTTCAAGTCTTTCGTTTCAATATATTTATTATCCATAAACAAATTCTTCCCTTAAATAGAAAATAAGGCTCAAGAAATAAATTCCCAAGCCCAATATATCTATAACACTAAATTGTGCAACGAATAAATTCTATATTCATCCGTACTATTTATACAAGTTCCAAAATAACCATTTCAGCAGCATCGCCACGTCTTGGTCCTAATTTAATAATGCGAGTATATCCGCCACCTGTACCAGTTTCTTCTTTTCGAGCTTTATATTTTGGTCCAAGCTCTCTGAATAACTTTTCAATTACAGGAAATTTATTATCCTTGGTTCGTAAGTTGTAGTTATACTTATTTTCTTTATCTTGCTTTTCTTCTTTAATAGGATATAAATAAGAAAGCATTTTACGTCTAGCCGCAAGTTTAGATGGTGAATCATTTGTAAAAGTAATACTCTTTTCCCCATCATTATCTTTGATAGTTTTAGAAACTTCTACGTCATTCCCACACTCACGCACAGCTAAAGTAATATATTTTTCTGCAACTTTACGCACCTGTTTGGCACGTGCTTCAGTTGTTTCAATTCTGCCAGTCCAGATAAGTGATGTAACAAGATTTCTCATCATCGCTTTTCTCTGGTCTGAAGGCTTATTTAGCTTTCCATACTTTGCCATAGCCCTATACCTCCAAAAAAATTATTCATTAATACGTAAGTTCAAACCCAATGCTTGAAGTTTGTGCTGTACTTCTTCTAAAGATTTGCGACCAAGGTTTCTCACCTTCATCATCTCCTCTTCATTTTTAAGCACTAGCTCTTCTACTGTGTTTATACCAGCTCTTTTCAAACAATTATAAGACCTAACAGAAAGATCAAGTTCCTCAATAGTGATTTCCAAAATCTTCTCTTTTATGTCTTCTTCTTTTTCTATCATTATCTCAACTTCATTTACATGATCAGATAAGTCTACAAACTGAGCCAAGTGCTCGCTCATGATCTTTGCAGCCAAAGAAACAGCATCTTCAGGTTTGATACTTCCATTAGTCCAAAGTTCTAGTGTAAGTTTATCAAAGTCAGTAATCTGCCCAACACGAGTATTGTCAACTTTAAAGTTAACTTTTCTTGTTGGTGTAAACATAGAGTCAACTGGGATAATCCCAATCGGCATATCATCAATCTTGTTGTTATTAGCCAGTACATATCCTCTGCCAGTTTCGACAGTAATTTCAGCATAAAAACTTCCAGATGAATCCACAGTCGCGATGTGTAACTCTGGGTTAACAATCTCAACTTCTGAATCCGTGATGATATCTGCTGCAGTAACTTCCTTCTCACCTTTGATGTCCAAAATCAATGTTTTTGGCTCATCAGTATGCATAACAACAGCAAGATTTTTAAGGTTCAATATGATATCAGTAACGTCTTCTAAAACGCCATCGATTGTTGCAAACTCGTGCAACACATTTTCAAACCTAACTCTAGTAACAGCCGCACCAGGTATACAATAAAGCAGTATACGGCGAAGTGAGTTACCAAGAGTTGTTCCAAAGCCTCTCTCAAGAGGCTCCATTACAAACCTTGCATATTTTTGTTTCTCATCAATCTCTTCGCATTGAATTCTTGGCTTTTCCATTTCTAACATATTGTTCTCTACGCTCCTTTAATTTAAGGATTATCTAATTTAAAAGTTATATCAAATAGATAAAGAAAATTACTTAGAGTATAGCTCAACAATTAGATGTTCTTCAATTGTTAAGTCAATATCATCTCTTTGAGGTAGCGCAACAACTCTTCCTGTAAGGTTAGCACTATCAAATGTCAACCATTTTCCAACCGGACGAGCTTCGCTCTCTCTAATTTCTTTAAATCTTTCGATATCTTTTGATGAATCCTTTACTTTGATTTCATCCCCAACACTTATTAAATAAGACGCTATATTAACCTTTTGTCCATTAACCGTAATATGTCCGTGTAGCACAGTTTGTCTTGCTTGTGGTCTTGAATCCGCAAGTCCAAGTCTAAATACAGTATTATCCAATCTTCTTTCAAGTAAAGAAAGTAGGTTTGAACCTGTAATTCCTTTTGCTCTTTCAGCCATATCAAAGTATTTCTTAAATTGCTTTTCTTGCATGCCATAAGCACGTTTTACTTTTTGTTTTTCACGTAACTGCAAACCATATTCAGATTGCTTTTTCCTACTTAGTCCATGTTGACCTGGTGGTACTGGACGTTTCGCAAAAGCACATTTAGAAGAATAGCAGCGGTCACCTTTCAAAAACAGCTTTGCGCCTTCTCTTCTACAAAGTCGGCAAACAGAATCTGTATATCTAGCCATATCTCAAATAACCTCCTTAAACTCTTCTTCTTTTTGGTGGACGACATCCATTATGTGGAATTGGCGTCACATCTTTGATCAAGACAACAGAAAGTCCCGCAGCTTGTAGTGCTCTAATCGCCGCTTCTCTTCCTGATCCTGGTCCTTTTACATACACTTCAACGGATCTTAAACCGTGCTCCATTGCAGCTTTCGCTGCTTTTTCTGCTGCTTGTTGCGCAGCAAACGGTGTGGATTTTTTAGAACCTCTAAAACCCATTCCACCAGCACTTGCCCAAGATAACCCGTTTCCTTCTAAGTCTGTTAAAGTAACAAGTGTATTGTTAAAAGATGATCTAATATGCGCTTGACCACGCTCTATATTCTTTTTAACTCTACGTTTTCTACTTTTTGCACCTTTAGGGTTAGCCATTTATTTCCTCCAAAAGCTATTTTTTCTTGTTCGCAATAGTACGTTTTGGACCTTTTCTAGTTCTAGCATTCTGCTTTGAACTTTGTCCTCTAACAGGAAGTCCTCTACGATGTCTAATTCCTCTATAAGCTCCTATTTCCATAAGACGCTTAATGTTCATACTAATTTCTCTTCTAAGATCTCCCTCTACTCGGTAATCCTTTTCGATTGAATCTCTTAGTTTTCCTACATCTGCCTCAGATAAATCTTTAACTCGGATATCAGGATCTACGCCTGTCTCAGATAGAATATCTTGAGCGCTTTTCAAACCGATACCAAATATATATGTCAGTCCAATTTCGACCCTTTTATCTCTAGGAAGATCAACACCAGCTATACGTGCCATATCTTTCTAACACCTCCGAAAAATTTTTTCGTACACTATATTTATTTTATAAAGCATATACTAAACTAGTAAACTTAATTACCTCAGCCGCATTTAGCACATACGTTATTTACTATTATGTTTTGCCCTGCCTAAAACTAGCCTTGTTTCTGCTTGTGTTTAGGGTTTTGACAAATTACCATAACTTTGCCTTTTCTTCTTATAATCTTGCATTTTTCACAAATCGGTTTAACCGATGGTCTCACTTTCATCTTCTTACTCTCCTAATTCATTATCGCCATTTCATATGCTAAATAATTAGTAACTCTATCGCAAAAGCCTACTTGCCCTTACCACGCCAAGTTATACGCCCGCGTGTCAAGTCATATGGAGAAAGCTCCACTGTTACTTTATCGCCAGGAATTATCTTGATATAGTGCATACGCAATTTACCTGATATATGAGCCAAAACTTTGTGACCGTTTTCTAGCTCTACCTCAAATTCTGCATTTGGAAACGAATCTGTAACCTTACCTTCTACTTCAATAACATCACTTTTTGACAAGTTAAACTCTCCTTTCATTACTACCATTGTAGCCAGCATTAATTATAGCACTTCTAAGCTCAGCATCAAACACTTTTTTTTCTAATTCCAACTTTTCTTTGATATTTTCAAGAATAATCGGTGTTAAATGTAAATGTTTAAGCTTTTTAAGCTTAGGATTATCTAACGTTCTATAATCTCCATCTGATATATAAACAAATTCTTCATTTTTAATTTCACAAATAATAAAATATCTGTTTTTATCTCTTCCAGCACGAGAGAGCACTATGCGTCCTAACTCTACCAAAGATTCATTCAAAACTTGCTCCTTCATCAAATATAACTGTCCGTTAATATTTTTAAGCCGTCTTCTGTAAGTGCAACTGTGTTTTCATAATGGGCTGATGGCATTTTGTCCTTTGTGGTAACAGTCCAACCATCGCTTCCCCAATCAACACCGTACACACCCATATTGATCATAGGCTCTATTGCTAAAACAAGTCCAGCAGCAAGCCTTGGATTAGGTCCTTTAAAGAAAAAGTTTGGAACATCTGGTGACTCATGTAAATCTACACCGATTCCATGACCAACTAAATCCCTAACCACAGAGTAACCTGCGTCTTCCGCATAAATCTGTATCCGTTTGGATATATCCATTAAGCGATTTCCAACAGCAAACCCTTTAAGTCCTTCAAAGAAAGACTGTTTTGTAGTTTCAACTAAATTCACAACTTTCTCGTCAACATCGCCAACAAGAAAAGTTCTAGCTAAGTCAGAATTGTATCCATCAAGCACCACACCAAGGTCAACACTTATTATATCTCCATCTTCCAAACGCTTAGCATTTGGTATTCCATGAACAACTTGCTCATTGATCGATGCACATATAGTAGCTGGGAAACCCCTGTAACCTTTAAATGCTGGCACTCCACCATTTTTAACAATGGTCTTATAGGCAATTTTGTCCAATTGTTTTGTAGTTATACCTGGCTTTACGTTATTAAAAACTTCAGCCATAGCTAAACTTGCAACTTTACCGGACCTAGCCATTTTTTCAATCTCTTGACTGGTTTTGAGTTTAATCATATTTTTCAGTTTTAAACCTAATTTCTATATTTTATCTAAAACGCTATAAATATCTTGTGTTACCTTTTCAATAGATCCAGTTCCATCAATATCTTTCAGCACGCCTTTTTGACGATAAAAGTCAATCAGCGGAGCTGTTTGCGTTTCATATACACTTATTCTACTCAGTACAGTTTCTTCAGTATCATCAGCACGTTGTATTAACTCGCCTCCACATAGTTCACATTTGTTGTCCTTTAAGAACTTTTTAGCAAATGTTCCACTACATTTTGGACATACTCTGCGATCACAAATCCTTGCAACAAGATTTTCGCTCGGTACTATGATATTTATGCAAGCATCTAAGCTCACTATACCATCTAAAGCTTTTGCTTGATCTATTGTTCTTGGGAACCCATCAAGCAAAAACCCGTTTTTACAGTCGTCCATCTTCAATCTACTATCAACCATACCAATAATAATATCATCAGCAACAAGTTTCCCTGCATCAATCAGTTTCTTTGCTTGTTTACCAAGCTCAGTCCCTTTTTTGATTTCTGCCCTTAGCATATCGCCTGTTGATATGTGCGCAATGCCATATTTAACACATGCGTTTTGCGCTTGCGTTCCTTTTCCAGCCCCAGGAGGACCTAAAAACATCAATTGCATAATACTTACGACCTCTATAGGAATCCTTTATAATGACGCATCATCATTTGAGATTCAATTTGTTTTGTTGTTTCTAATGATACATTTACCATGATGAGCAAGCTAGTTGCTCCAAATACTCCGCCCGCAATAGATGAAATAGAACTCATCAATGTTGGAACAGCAGCAATCATAGCCAAGAACAATGCTCCGAAAAGTGTTATTCTTGATAGGATTTTTGTAAGGTAATCAGATGTAGGTTTCCCTGGTCTGATTCCAAGAATAAATCCACCATTAGATTGAATATTCTTTGACACTTCAACAGGATTAAATGAAATCTGTGTATAGAAGAATGTAAAGAAGAAGATTAGCAATGCATAGATTACAGCATAAACTGCTGTTCCAGCTGCTAAGTTATTCGCATAAAACTTTGAAAACTCAGATCCTTGTAAAAAAGTCTGAATAATGATTGCAGGAAACTGCATCAAAGTCATAGCAAAGATCAATGGTAAAACACCAGATTGATTAATCTTCATTGGTATAAATGTTGATTGTCCACCATACATTTTTCTTCCAACAACACGTTTTGCATATTGTACAGGAATTCTTCTTTCACCTGAATCAACAAACACGATTCCAGTTACCACAGCAAGCATAATAAATACTACTGTGAAGAATGTTCCATATCCCATTCTTGGTTCCATTCCTAAGAATGTAGTTGAGAACATGATTCTTGCCATTTCTGGCAATCTTGAAACGATACTGATAAAGATGATAAGTGATATACCATTTCCAATTCCCGCTTCGTTGATCTTTTCACCAATCCACATAATTAGAGCAGTTCCAGCTGTTAAGCATAGCACTACTGTTGCTTTGTTAAATAATGTAGCGTCATATAAAGCCGCATCTCCCAATGAAATTACGATTCCAATCGCCATTACAAGACCCAATATAACAGTTAAATAACGAGTGATAGAAGCAATTTTCTTTCTTCCTTCAGGTCCTTCTTTAACTATTCTCTCAAGTGCAGGTATAGCCATCGGCAATAAGTTCATTATGATAGATGAGTTAATGTATGGCATAATACCCAAAGCAAATATTGTTAAATTCGCTAGAGCACCACCACTAAAAATGTCCATATAACCAAATAACATACTGTTACCGATTTGCTCTGATACATAACTTACATCAATACCAGGAATCGGCACGTGTGCTCCAAGACGATAAACGAAAAGCATCATTAGTGTATAAAGTATCTTTTTACGTAAATCAGGAACTTTCCAAGCATTCGCTAAAGTCTTAAACATTATTTAATCACCTCAACCACACCGCCAGCAGCTTCAATTTTCTCTTGTGCGCTCTTTGTAAATTTAACAGCTTTAACAGTTAACTTTTTAGTAAGTTCACCATCACCTAAAATTTTAAGACCGTCTTTTATTTGCTTAATAAATTTAACTTCTTTTAAGCTTTCAGCTGTGATAACTGTACCATCTTCAAAGATTTCAAGATCAGCAACGTTAATAGTCACATACTCTTTTTTGAAAATGTTTGTAAATCCACGCTTAGGAAGTCTTCTAGCAAGTGGCATTTGACCACCCTCAAAACCAGGGCGAGTACCGCCACCACTTCTACTGTTTTGGCCGTCTTGACCTCTACCAGCAGTTTTTCCTAAACCAGAACCTGTACCTCTACCAACACGCTTACGCTTTTTTGTTGATCCTTTAGGAGCTTTTAATTCGCCAATTCTCATTATAAAGGTCCTCCTTAAACTTCTTCTGTAGCAACTAGGTGACTAACAGCGTTAATCATTCCTAATATCTCAGGAGTATTATTTTTTACTACTTCAGCGCCCATTTTCCTAAGACCAAGGGCTATCAAAGTATCCTTTTGCTTCTGTGAATAGCCAATGCCGCTCTTAACAAGTTTTACTTTAATCTGTTTTTTCTTAGCCATGACTACCTCCTTAACCTATCAACACTCATACCACGTAGTTTCGCTACTTGTTCAGGAGTTTTTAGATTCGTAAGTCCTTCAATAGTAGCTTTAACGCAGTTTGAAGGTGTATTTGAACCATATGATTTTGTTCTAATATCTTTATATCCCGCAAGCTCTAAAACCGCACGAGCAGGTCCACCAGCAATAACACCAGTACCTTCAGCAGCTGGTAATAATAATACCTTTGACTTGCCGAATTTACCCACTATTTCATGAGGAATAGATGTTCCTTCAAGTGGAACTTCAACTAAGTTGCGTTTTGCTTTTTGAACTGCTTTTCTAATAGCATCTGGAATCTCCATTGCTTTTCCAAGACCAGCTCCAACTCTTCCTTTTTCGTCACCGATAACTACAAGAGCTGTAAAGCGGAAATTACGTCCACCCTTAACAACTTTTGTTACTCTGTTAACAGCAACAAGTTTCTCTTTGAATTCTTTTTCTCTTTCTTCAAAACGTGCCAAGTATTCTACCCTCCTTATTTAGAATTTAAGACCTGCTTTTCTTGCACCATCTGCAAGAGCAGCAACTCTACCAGTATAAACGTATCCGCCTCTATCAAAAACTACTTCTTTAATATCAGCTTCAAGTGCTCTTTTGCCAACAAACTCGCCAACAATAGTAGCAACTTCTGATTTTGTCTTATCGTCTAGTTTTGCCTTAACGTCCGCATCCAATGTAGAAGCAGAGGCCAATGTAACACCAGCATCATCATCAATAACTTGAGCATAGATGTGCTTAGCACTTCTAAAAACATTAAGTCTTGGACGAGAAGCTGTGCCACTGATCTTATTACGCTGCCTAAAGTGGCGAGCGACACGTTTCTTGTTCTTATCCGCTTTTTTAATCAATTTAATCTGCCACCTTTCAACTACATTCCGGTCTTGCCGACTTTACGACGTACCATTTCTCCTTGATATCTAATCCCTTTACCCTTATAAGGCTCTGGTGGACGTTGCTTACGAATAATCGCAGTATACTCTCCAACAGCTTGCTTATCAGTACCCGAAACAACGATTGTTGTTGGGTTTGGTAAAGTAACTGTGATACCTTTAGGTTGTTCCATTTCAACAGGGTTTGAATACCCTAAGTTTAGCACTAATTTTTTACCTTGCATTGCTGCTCTATATCCAACACCTTGTATTTCTAGTGTTTTACTGAAACCTTCAGTAACACCCACAACCATGTTGTTTATAAGCGCACGGCTAAGGCCATGTAACGCTTTATGATCTTTTCTATCCGATGGACGTGCAACTTTTACCATGCCATCTTCGATAGTGACTTTCATATCGCTATTAATTTTAGTGCTTAGTTCGCCCTTGGGCCCTTTAACCTTAACAGTATTATCATCTGATAGTTTAACATCAACACCAGATGCAATAGTTATAGGAAGATTTCCTATTCTGGACATTTTCCTTGCACCTCCGCAAATCTAAAATTATTTATTATCTTTAAGCTTCTATGTGTTACCAAATATATGCTAACACTTCTCCGCCAACTGACTCTTGTCTAGCATCACCATCAGTCATAACTCCCTTAGAAGTTGAAACGATTGCGATTCCTAAACCACCAAGAACTCTTGGCACTTCGTCTTTATTAGCGTAAACCCTTAAACCAGGTTTGCTTATTCTCTTAAGTCCTGTTATAACCTTCTCCCCATTTGCACCATACTTTAAAGTAACTTTCAAATTAGGTTGAACGCCATTCTCTATAACATCATATCCCTTTATATAACCTTCTGTAAGAAGAATCTGAGCAATAGATTTCTTCATTTTAGAAGAAGGAAGACTTACTTCATCATGCTTTGCAATTAAAGCATTTCTAATTCTTGTAAGCATATCCGCTACTGGATCTGTAACCGGCATCTACTATACCTCCTATTTTATTTCCAAAATTCGCTTTTTACCAACTAGCTTTTCTAACACCTGGGATTTCACCCTTATGTGCCAATTCTCTAAAGCATATACGACAAATGCCATATTTTCTTAGAACCGCATGTGGTCTTCCGCATATACGACAGCGAGTGTAGTTTCTAGTTGAAAACTTAGAACCTTTCTCCTGCTTTACTTTCATACTTTTCTTAGCCAAACTTCGATTCCTCCTTACTTAGCGAAAGGCATACCCAACAATGTAAGCAATTCTCGTGCTTCCTCGTCAGTGTTAGCTGAAGTAACAACTATTATGTCCATACCTCTAACCTTGTCTACATTATCATAGTTTATCTCAGGAAAAACTAATTGTTCTTTAATTCCCATAGCAAAGTTTCCTCTACCGTCAAATGACTTAGATGAAATTCCTCTAAAGTCTCTTACACGTGGAAGAACAATGTTCATTAGTCTGTCAATAAACTCATACATCCTGTCACCTCTTAGAGTGACTTTTGCTCCGACTTTCATTCCTTCTCTAACTTTGAAGTTAGCGACAGATTTTTTTGCAATCGTTACAACTGGCTTTTGACCAGAAATCGTTGCTAATTCATCTAGAGCAGTATTCAAAGACTTTGCATTATCATTAGCATCACCCATACCCATATTGATAACAACTTTTTCAAGCTTAGGTGCTCTCATACTGTTATCATAATCGAACTTTTTAACAAGTTGTGGGATGACATCTTTTTTATAAGTATCTTTTAATCTAGGCAACTTAGATACCTCCTTGATCTAAAATAATCGTTAAGGCGTTACGCCCTTTTTCATTTCTATTTATCAAAAGTCTCGCCACATTTCTTACATACACGCACTTTTGAACCATCATTTAGCACTTTATAAGCTATTCTTGTTGCTTTTTTACATTTCTCACAAACAAGCATAACGTTTGATGCATTAATTGGTCCTTCTTGGTGAATGATTCCACCAGTTTGTCCTTGTTTCTTAGGACGAGTGTGCTTTGTAAGCATGTTGACTTTTTCAATTAATACTCTGTTCTTCTTTGGTATCGCCATTAAGACTTTACCTTTTTTTCCTTTGTCCTTGCCAGAGATGACAACGACTTGATCATCTTTTTTCAAATGCATTGAAGCCATTAATTTGCCACCCTTTCTTATAGAACCTCAGGTGCAAGTGATACAATTTTCATGTAATCTCTTTCCCTAAGTTCTCTAGCCACAGGTCCAAATATACGTGTTCCTTTAGGCTGTTTAGTTTCATCTATTATTACTGCTGCATTATCATCAAAACGAATATATGAACCATCAGTTCTTCTGATGCTATATTTTGTTCTAACAACAACAGCTTTAATAACTTCCTTCTTCTTACATACTCCACCAGGAGCAGCAGATTTTACAGAAGCAACGATTACATCACCGACGCTTGCTGTTCTTCTCTTCGATCCGCCAAGTACTTTGATACACATGATTTCTTTCGCACCAGTGTTATCAGCGACTTTCAGGCGTGTTTGAGCTTGAATCATTTTTAAGCCTCCTCGCTAACTCTACTTAGCCTTTGCGACTATCTCAACGAGTCTCCATCTTTTTTGTTTGCTCAGCGGTCTTGTTTCCATTATTTCAACAGTATCGCCAATACCACATGAGTTTTCTTCATCATGGGCTTTATACTTCTTTGTTGTGTTTATTGTTTTACCATACATTGGATGCTTTTTCTTTTCTTTGATTGCTACGACAATTGTTTTATCCATCTTGTCAGAAACAACCACACCCATTCTAGTCTTTCGATTAGCTCTTGAATTCTCAGTCACTGCTAAATAACCTCCTTCTTATCGGCTATTTGTGCCTTAAGTTCACGTTCCTTTATAATTGTTGCAACTCTTGCAATATCCTTCTTTGTATTAGCTACACTTACAGGATTGTTTAATTGTCCAGTTGCCAATTGGAAACGTAGGTTAAATAGCTCAGACTTTAGGTCAGCTAGCTTCGTACTCAATTCTTGCATGGATAGTTCTCTAATTTCACTTGCTTTCATCTACGCTCACCACCTAATCTTCTTTTTGGTCAGTTTTCTTAACAAATTTACATTTAATTGGAAGTTTATGAGCTGCAAGTCTTAAAGCTTCTCTTGCCTCTTCTTCACTAACTCCAGCAATCTCAAACATAACTCTGCCAGGTTTTACTACTGCTACCCAATACTCAGGAGAACCTTTACCAGATCCCATTCTTGTTTCAGCAGGTTTTCTAGTAACAGGCTTGTGTGGAAAGATTTTAATCCAAACCTTACCGCCCCTTTTTGTATAACGTGTCATAGCAACACGGGCTGCTTCTATTTGGTTAGAAGTGATCCATGACGGCGCCATAGCCGCTAGACCAAATTCACCATAAGTCACAAGGTTTCCCTTGTGCGCTTGCCCCTTCATACGGCCACGAAACACTTTTCTATGTTTAACCCTTTTTGGCATTAACATTTCGTTTGCCTCCTTCCGCTTGACTATACTTTTCTTTCAAAGGACTAACTAATACCTCTCCAAGATAAATCCAAACTTTAACGCCGATTTTACCATAAGTTGTATTCGCCTCTGCAAATCCATAGTCAATACCAGCACGGATTGTTTGTAGTGGGATAGATCCTTCAGAATAGCTCTCAGATCTTGCGATCTCAGCTCCACCAAGTCTTCCACCACACATGATTTTGATACCTTTAGCACCAAACTTCATTGTACGACCCATACATTGTTTCATTGCTCTTCTGAAAGAAATTCTTCTTTCTAACTGAGCAGCAACATTTTCTGCAACCAATTGTGCGTCTAAATCAGGGCGTTTTACTTCTATGATATTAACAACACATGTTCTTCCAGTAAGCTTCAATAAATCCGCTTTAATAGCTTCAACACCAACTCCACCTTTTCCGATAACAATTCCAGGTTTAGATGTAAAGATATTAACTGTTAGTCTATTTGCAGCTCTTTCTGTCTCGATTTTTGAGATTCCAGCAGCATACAATTTCTTTTTAAGAAATTTTCTAACTTGATTGTCTTCAATAAGAAAATCAGAAAAATCTTTCTTCTTTGCGAACCATCTAGCGTCCCAATCTTTAATTACTCCTACCCTCAAACCATGAGGATTAATTTTTTGACCCATCTTCTAATTATCCTCCTTATGATACCTCATCCAAGATGACGGTAATGTGGCTAGTTCTTTTTCTTATTCTTGTTGCTCTACCTTGTGCACGAGGTCTAAATCTTTTAAGAGTTGGACCTTCAGATGCATATACTTCAGCTATAACCAATCCATCAACACTCATTCCTAAGTTGTTTTCAGCATTAGCAACAGCAGATTTTATAAGTTTCGCAACAACATCAGATGCAGCTTTTGGTGTATGCATTAATATACCATATGCCTCATCAACGCTCTTTCCGCGAATAAGATCTAAAACGATTTTAACCTTACTGGAGGAAATTCTTACGTATTTAACGATCGCTTTTGGTCTCATGTCTTTAGTTTCTTTTCTTTTTGCTGCTTTTTCTCTTTGACGTGTAGCCATTAAAACATTCCTCCTTTATTATTTCGTTCCAGAGGACTTAGATCCTGCATGTCCTCTAAATGTTCTTGTTGGTGCAAACTCACCAAGTTTGTGTCCTACCATATCTTCAGTTGCATATACTGGAACAAATTTTCTTCCATCATGTACAGCAATTGTATGTCCAACCATTTCTGGGAAAATTGTAGAAGCCCTAGACCAAGTTTTAAGAACTTTTTTCTCGTTCTTTTCATTCATAGCTTGGATTCTCATTAAGAGCTTTTCTTGGACAAAAGGGCCTTTTTTAACCGATCTGCTCATATCTTAGTTTCACTCCTTTATTTAGAATTTCTACGTTTAACGATAAGTTTATCGCTTGGGTTCTTCTTCTTCCTAGTCTTATAACCTAGAGCAGGTTTACCCCAAGGTGTAACAGGTCCGCTTCTACCGATCGGAGATTTACCTTCACCACCACCATGTGGGTGATCACAAGGGTTCATTACTGATCCACGTACTGTTGGGCGGAAACCCATATGTCTTTTTCTTCCCGCTTTACCTAGGTTTACGTTTTCGTTATCAATGTTTCCAACTTGACCGATAGTCGCTCTAGCTTCAACAGGTATAACCCTAACTTCACCAGATGGCAATCTTACTTGAGAGCTTTTACCCTCTTTAGCCATAAGCTGAGCTGAGTTACCAGCTGATCTTACTAATTGACCACCTTTTCCTGCTTTAAGTTCAATGTTATGAATCATTGTTCCAACAGGAATGTTCTTTATCTTTAATGCGTTGCCTGGCTTGATGTCAGCACCTTCACCAGAAACAATTACATCTCCAACCTTTAATCCTAATGGTGCAAGTATATATCTCTTTTCACCATCCGCATAACATACAAGTGCGATATTAGCAGTTCTGTTTGGATCATACTCGATCGTCTTAACAGTTGCTGGAATCCCATCTTTATTACGCTTAAAATCGATTATTCTATATTTTCTCTTAGCGCCGCCGCCTCTATGACGAACAGTGATACGTCCATTAACGTTTCTACCACCGCTTTTAGTTAGCGACTCAGTCAAGGACTTTTCCGGCTTATTAGTCGTAATTTCCTCGAATGCGTTTACAGACATAAATCTTCTTCCGGCAGAAGTCGGTTTATATTTTTTAATCGCCATTACTCTTTCCTCCTAAGTATTTAAACTTTCTAACTACTGAGCCATTCCTTCGAAGAAGTCAATAGCTTTACTCTCTTTTGTAAGTGACACATAAGCTTTTTTAACTTTAGCAGTTCTACCAACGTACTTGCCTTGTCTTTTAAGCTTTCCTTGTCTATTAAGAGTGTTGACTTTTTCTACTTTAACTCCAAATATCTCTTCAATAGCATTCTTGATCTCAGTCTTGTTAGCTCTAGGATCAACTAGGAATGCATATTTTTTTAGTGGTATTTGATCATAACTTTGCTCTGTCAAAACAGGCTTTAAGATAATATCATGTGCGTTTTTCATTATGATAGCACCTCCGTCAATTTCTTAACCGCTTTTTTAGTAACAATCAATGTCTCGTGGTTCAAAACATCATATACTGAAAGTACTCCAGCAAATGTTGGGCTTACGCCTTTAATGTTTCTTGAACTCTTTAAAACATTCTCGTTCTTATCTTCAGTACAAACCAATACTTTACCTTCAACCCCTAGGTTTTTAAGGATTTGAACGAAGTCTTGAGTCTTAGGAGCATCCATAACAAGATCTTCCAAACAAACGAATTTCTTTTCAGCAACCTTGTTTGATAATGCTGATTTCATCGCAAGCTTTTTAACTTTCTTGTTTACGCTCTTAGAATAATTTCTTGGTTTTGGAGCAAAAATCACACCACCAGTTCTCCAAATAGGAGAAGTAGCCGTACCAGCACGTGCTCTTCCTGTGCCTTTTTGTCTCCAAGGTTTAATTCCGCCACCACGAACTTCAGCTCTTGTCAATGCAGATTGTGTTCCTTGTCTTTTATTAGCAAGGTGTGCAACAACAACCTGATGCAAAACAGCTTCGTTCACTTCGATGCCGTATATATCATTTTTTAAGTTTGTTTGACCAACTTTAGTACCGTCAGTCTTTAAAACGTCAACTCTTGGCATTTTATTCTTTTCCTTTCCGATTTCTTTTGTAACTACTTGTTATCTACTTTACGCTTTTACACTGTTAAAAACTGTGATGTATCCGCCCTTAGGACCAGGTACAGCACCTTTAACTAGTAGAAGGTTCTTTTCAACATCAATTTTAACAACTTCTAAGTTTTGCATAGTTGATGTAACAGCTCCCATGTGACCAGGTAATTTCTTTCCTCTGAAAACTCTTCCTGGAGAAGCACAAGCTCCCATAGCTCCTGGACCTCTGTGATAGTGAGAACCGTGAGTCATTGGACCTCTATGTGTTCCGTGTCTTTTGATAGTACCTGCAAAACCTTTACCTTTAGATGTTCCAGTAACGTCAACAGTCTTACCAATTTCAAAAATGTCCACTTTAATCTCTTGTCCAATTTCATATGGCGATGTATCATCCATTCTGAATTCTTTAAGATGTCTTTTAACTGCAACGCCAGCTTTTTTGAATTGTCCTTGATCCGGTTTGTTTTTCAAACTTTCTCTAACATCATCATAGCCAACTTTTAAAGCACTATATCCATCAGTCTCAACTGATTTCTTTTGAACCACTACGCATGGACCAGCCACGATAGCAGTCACAGGCACAACAGTTCCATCTTCTTTGAAGACTTGCGTCATACCGACTTTTTTTCCTAATATACCGTTTATCATATTTATCCTCCCTAATCCAAACTGTATTAGAGCTTGATTTCGATATCAACACCCGCTGGCAAGTCTAATCTCATCAAAGCATCTGTTGTTTTAGCAGTAGCTTCTAGAATGTCAATTAACCTTTTGTGAGTTTTGATCTCGAACTGCTCCCTTGAATCTTTATACTTATGAGGAGCTCTCAATATCGTTACTATTTCTTTTTGCGTTGGTAGCGGTATCGGACCCGATACTTTAGCTCCAGTACGCTTTGCAGTCTCTACAATTCTTTGAGCAGATTGATCAATTACATTGTAGTCATAGGCTTTTAATTTAATCCTAATCTTTTGTGTAGCCATCCTGTACTATTCCTCCTTATTTTTATGCGTACCCTCTATACACTTATCCGTGTGTGTCGTAATGTACTTTTACGACGAAAAATCGTCGCAGTGAATAATCTTGACATATCTTAGATAAAAAATGAAGCACGCCGCCTCGCTTTAAGCAAGACTTTTGTCTGCAAGAAAACCTGTAATTCACAGCAACCTCTTGCATCATCCCTTGCTGAAATTTAGCACTCGCTAAAACACAGCACGACTATTATAACCCAGCCATACTTCTATTGCAAGCTTTTTTTAAACTTTTTTTCATCTTTTTTTCAGATTCAAAATAGCCCAGTATTATGCGGTTTCAACCACTATATCTTGTGTTTCGCCTCATGTATCAGCCTCATATATTTACCACATCAAACATATAATATGATTTAAGTTTTTTATATAGTAAGCATCAAAAGACCGAACTTATATAGTATATAACCCCAAACCTTGTCCGTCAATATAAAAACCACTCTCAATTTACTTTAAATACCTTCTATATTATAATGTAATATAGAAAGATAAATGAAATAGGAATAATATTTAACGATCAGACAGATAGGAGCTAGTTTATGAAAAAGTTTTTGATACTTGCATTATGCCTTATAATTTCGACATGCATAATAGGTTGCGAGGATATAGAGGATACAAACGGCAGCGACACCGCCCTTACTACAATCTCAATGGAAAAACTAAGTGGATCATCCATCAGTGGCTCTTCAAAATCCGTCAGCACTAGCACTTCACAAACAAGAACTACAATCACCACTGACCATGACGATATCGACTATGATACTTTTATCAGAAAAGGTGGACCATCATCTGGCATCTTCACCCTAACAGCAACTGGACTAAACAAAAACCAAAAACTTACAATAACCTGCAACTCAACAATCGAGTCAGGTAATATCGGTTTAATATTAATAACAGACGACAACGAAATAGTTTATGAGTTTAAAACCAATAAGAAAGATGAGTTTTCCATCACAGCAAGCGATAGCGAAAAATATCTAGTAAGATTGGGTTGCGAAAGCTATGTTGGTACAATTGAGCTTAAAAGATCAATCAATTAACAAACGCGTCGCCCCATCATATCTTGCAACTTTATGTCTTAGACCAATTAGTCACAGCGATTATAGTATCGCATCATGTATGTTTTTGTTGCTAAAATACAAAAATCACATGGTTTATTCCTTCATCATATGTAATGCAAACTTCAAATAACAAGTAAAATCATCTCAAAATCTATTTTAAATATTTTGCAGTTATTTGACTTAGACCATATGGACCAGCATCGAAAGATGTAATATTTTGATTGCATGTTTTCTTCAATATATATAGATAGAACTTGCAGATACAATATTCAATATACATAAAAAGACTACCCAATCATTTTTGGATAGTCCTATTTTCATTATAATCATAAAATACAGCTTAGCTTATCTGCTCATCAACCTAAACCTCAACACCGACTTGCTCTTTGTCCCTAAAAGCCCAAAGCTTTTGAAGAATAAAATTATAAGGTACTGTTACACACAAACACAATATTGGTGCAATCTTGTCAGAGATGCCAAGTATATCAACCCACAGATACAAAAGTGCTGTGCTTATAAGCAGCGACGAACCATATATTATGTAGTATTTTAATATAGATTCCTTGACAGTCTTCTTCTTGTCGCCAAAAACCCATAATTTGCTCATAAGGTATCCATTAATCGAACCCATAAAATACCCAATCACATTTGCAATCATATGGTTAACACCTAAGTATATAAGAAGATAATAAACCCCCAACGTTACTAGAGTGTTGATAACTCCAACAATCCCAAACTTGAAAAACCTCAAAAACTTCTCTTTTACTTTATTAAATAAATCTATCATATTGTTATTATTATCCTCAATCTATAAAAATGTACTTATTAGCGCCATAAAAATCGGAATACTTACAAGCGATAACATCGTCGACCAAGCAAACCCTTTAGTTGCAAAGTTCGAATCTGCACCATAGTATTCAGAGAGTATAACTGATTGAAGCATCACAGGCAAAGTACACTGCATAATAAACACTTGTTGCCCTAAACCTTGTGCGCCAAACAGCACAGTGAATCCAAGCATGATTAGAGGTGCAACCAACACACGTCCTGCAATGATCAACACTAAATCACGTTCAAACTTTAATTGCTTTACTCCCATATCCGCCAAAACAATACCAGTAAATATCATCGAGAGTGGAGTTGTCAAGTTGGATAAATACTCTAGCGTGTTCATAACATTAACTGGAAGCTTCACTTCTAGCATGATTAACACAAACGCCAATGCAATCGACATAATCGGTATATTAAATAACTTTTTTAATATCTCACCAACCGCAATTTTTTGGTTATCACCAACATCGCTCCTGATCCCCATGTAACCGAATGTCCAAAACATAATAGTATTTACAAGATAAAACAAAATCGCATACAGCATCGCCGATTCACCAAACAAAGCTTTTGCAACTGGAAAACCGATAAATACAGAATTTGAAAATGCAATCATCACAGAAAAAACACCGCGACGACTCTTTGCTACTTTAAATATTCTTGCAACAACGACAGAAACATAGTATGAAACCAACATCATTAAAAATCCGATCAGAATATAAAGACCAGACTTACCAAGTACACTTTTATCAAATTTACTTAAAAAACTATATATCACATTGGCTGGTACAGCAACATTAACAACTATCTTTGCAAGCATTGAAGCGTTTTTCCTATCAGTCCATTTCATAAGAAAAACAAGCACACCAACACCGATCATAAAAAAGATCGACAGAACTGCACCAACTGAATTCAATATCACTTATACATACCCCGTCTATTCAAATCCCTTGTAAATCGCTTGAACCGCTCTTTCAAAGTCATCGTTTTCAACACCAACAATAATGTTGATCTCACTGCTTCCCTGATCAATCATTCTAATATTAACTTTGTCTTTAGCAAGCGACGAAAACAACTTAGACGCAGTACCAATATTTTTCTTCATGCCACGACCTACTGTTGCAATAAGCGCCATGTTTGTGAAAACTTCAATCGAATCCGGTTTACAAGCCTTATATATATCATTTTGAACAGATTTCAACTTCCCTTCAATCTGTTCATCCGAGATAACCAAACTAAGCGTATCAATACCAGACGGCATATGCTCAAAGCTTACACCATTAGCCTCTAAAGCTTCCAATACTTTTCTACCAAATCCAACTTCTGCATTCATCTTGCTTTTTTCAATAGCAATAACAGTAAAGTTCTTTTTACCAGCAATACCAGTAATAGTCCTATTGTCATCATCCAAAACACGCGATACGATCATAGTCCCTTGATCTTGTGGTGCGTTTGTGTTTCTAATATTGACAGGTATTCTAACTTTAGAAACAGGGAAAACAGCATCTTCATGCAAAACAGACGCTCCCATATATGAAAGCTCACGAAGCTCACGATATGTGATATTTTCAATCGCTTTAGGATCTTTTACAATACGCGGATCAGCAGTCAAGAAACCAGAAACATCAGTCCAATTCTCATACATATTAGCCATTACTGCTCTTGAAACAATCGATCCTGTGATATCAGAACCCCCACGAGAAAATGTAACAATCTCGCCATCAGGTCCACTACCATAAAAACCAGGAATAACAGCTCGCATCTCATGCTTTAATCTTCCGCCCAAAACCGAGATAGTCTTGTCAAATTCAAGCTCTCCATCTGCATCAAAATATATAACATCAGCCGCATCAACAAACTCATAGCCCAAATAATCAGCTAACAACAATCCGTTTAAAAATTCACCTCTAGACGCAGTATAGTCATAAGATGCACCACTTATAACATCATTCTTTACTTCTTCTAGATAATCTTCAATTTTTATATCAAGTTTTAAATCATCTCTAATCCCAACAAATCTGTCAAAGATTTTTTCAAAAGCCATTTCTGGTTCATCGCCACTCTCAACCCGACTTTTAAAATCATACAATAAATCTGTCACTTTAATATCATCATCACTTCTTTTTCCAGGCGCTGATGGCACAACATAACGTCTTCTCTCATCTGCCATAATGATATCTTTCACTTTGTTCATTTGCACAGCATCAGCCAGTGAACTCCCACCAAACTTTACCACAAAAATCTGTTTATTACTCAAAACGTAAAACCCCTCTATCTTAAAAATTATTAATTATTATAATCAGTATTCTCACTGCCTTCAACTCTTTGCGTATAAGCACTCGCACTTCGTTTTACAATAAGCGTTCCTCTTTTACCTTTTTTCTTTTGGCTAATTTTTTTATCAACCAAGTCTTTTTTAACAGCCCTAATGCCACTATCAGTGACAAAGTGTCCACCAGTGCTCATCTGCTCATCCGAGATGATCTCATCTATTGCATTAGCAAAGCCACCTTCAATATCAGGTTGTGCGCCACTTTGTTTAGCATTCATCTGAGCTGCACGCTGTTCCATCAAGAATCTTTCATTCTGTAATCTTGCAGTCTCTTTACGCTTATCTTTTTCAATTTGGCGGAAAAGTTTAGCTTCTTGTCTAATCCGATATTTTTCAAGCCTAACCTTTTCTTTTTCAAGCTCAACCCTTGCTTTTTCCAATCGCAATTCTTGCTCAGCTAGACTTAATTCTTCCTCTTCATTTTCTTCAGTTTCCAAACACTTCGCAACTTCTTTGATAACGTTTTGTAGCTCTTCTACATATTCTTCTTGAGCATTTTCTTGCTTATCATCGTCATCATTCAATAAAGCTTCAAGATCAAAATCTTGTCCCTTAGCTTCTTCTAAGTCTTTATCTTCAACCTCTTGAACTTCAAATTCACCATCATCAGATACATCATCTTTATCGACAGTAACAAAATCATTCAATATGCTCTCATCAATATCTTTTGCTTGTTCTTCCTCTTTATCAACTTCAACGTCATCATCAGATTCCAGTTCAATATCGTCTTCATCAATACCTAACTCGGCCATAAGCGCACGCAGTTTCTTATGTCTTCTAATTTCACGTTTCTCTTTTTTGGTTAGCGGCACTTGCTCTTCATTTTCTACTTCATAACCATCTTCAATAGCCTTTAGTGTTTCATCAGTTTTTTCTTTACGAATAGCTAATCGTTCTTTTAAACTAAGTTTAACAGGCATATCACTAAAAGGTTCTTGCTGATTATCAATAAGCTCTTGCTGTTGATCAAGATCAACATCTTCATTTAGTGCTTTTTTACTCACTTTATCGCTTGATGAATATGCATCTTCCTGTTTGACAATATTAAAATCCTCAAGCAACTTCTCATATTCTTTTTGCTTTTGGATAAGCTTTTTTTCTTTTCGACTAAGCGGAACTTCAACATTTAGCCCATCAATAACTTCAGATGCATTATCAACGATATCACTGCCATCATTACCAAGCAAAATATCCATACGCTTTTGCCGCTTGAGCTCTTTAACATCTTTATCTGACAGGTATTTATCAGGATCAAGCACCATATCATCATCTTGACCATCATATTCTCCCGCAAACGCAAAAGAGATTATATCTTCGTTGTTTCCTTTATTAATCCATTTTTTTTTTTGGACAACCTCAGTTTGTTCAACCGCGTCGTCAGTTTCTTGTATTTCTTCTTCGTTATCCTCAAAAATAAATGCTTCGCCATCCTGTTCATCGGTCATCTTGTCGAGCAACCTGGATTCTAAGTAAAATCTCTTTTCATCCGCCTCTCCCAATGAAAAACACTTTTTAGGCAAAACACCTTGGGTCGAAAGCACATCGATAAAACTGTCTTTATTAAGACTAGGAAGCACAAAACCTGTATTGTTATTTTCACTACACAGCCTTTCAAGCTCATCTATACCATGAATATATTCAACTTTTGCATTTTTATCCTGTAACATATACTCGTCCAAAACCTCTTGAAAATTTACCGCTTCAAGTTCATTTTTTGGATTTTCTATTTTTATATATCCTCTTTTACCTTTAGCAACAAAGTCGATCGTCTGACCAGACGTCGCATTTATAAACTTACTCGCAGATGATCTTTTAAAGAATATCTTCGCATCCATTCCCTTACGATTAAATATCTTAATCAGATCTCCAATAAGCTTATTAGAATCAACATTAAATACAACTCTATGAATCGGCTCAAATGCAAGCCCCTCATCATATAAGTTTACAATCTCCACCAAAGCAAATCTTTGCGGATGATCTTGCCTCTCTTCTTCACTCAAATCTTGCTTATATTCATTCCAAACAGTTTTTGCAGTAGCAAGTGAATGGTTTCCATCGCCAACGCAAAACAATATATCAGTTTTTTCATCAGCTTTTTCAAGCCTCTCATATAATCCGTCTATATCTTCTTTTTCTCCGACAAAACTACCTTTAATAGTTCCACCATTCTTCATAAGCTCAAAATCATATAATCCAGGCAGCTTCTTTGCTTTTGCGGCCAAAGGTTCAATAACAACTTTTTCAGGATCATTTAAAAGCACCAATATATGCGGTGATTCAAGCAATGCAGGTTTTCTAATCTTAACCCTAGGCGGAATACGCTCTAAAACAGTTTCTTCCGTAGGTCTTATTTTTGTGTTTTCATCAGGATTATAATCATATTTTTCAAGGTCTATCATGCCAATAAGACCCGTTCTAATTCCTTGCGGCACTCCTCTTTCAACAAGAATAAACCCTTGCGGAAGTGCTTCAACAATCCCATCAGCGACGTATCTTTCCATCATCATTGTCGTCTGTTCAATTTTTATCGGTATCTCTTCTTCGTCTTCAAGATAGATTTCTGGCAAAATCATATTCAAAGTAGATGGACTAGCGCCCACAATCTTTTCAACATCCTGCCAATATTCTAAATTTGAGTTATATTGGTCACAAGCAACAACTGCCCACTTTTTCATATTCACTTTTCTATTAGGTAACATGATCTGTGGTGTAGCTAATCCTAAATTCTTCATAATTCCTCTTTTTATATTAGTTTTCAAGTATTTATCACTTACAAAAAATATGCAAGCTTAAAATAATCTTATGTTATTATATTTTATCAAGTTCATCAGTAATATATCACAAAAGACGGCTAGCTTCAACCTTATGCTAGATAGTCTTTATGTGCAAAATGTAAAATTTCTGCTGATATTCTAAAGGCTCCTTTTTGGTATAAAAAACGACTCAACTTTTCTTCTTGAGCCGTTTAATATTACAATTCTTGTAAACCTTAATCAGCGAAGCTTATTAAAATATCACCTTATCATCAATCTCCTTGATAATAGTGTCAAACACCTCATCAGCTGGCATAGCACCCAAATCACCAACTGCTCTTTTTCTAACAGAAAAAGTATTATCATCAACCTCTTGATCTCCAACAATCAAGATATAAGGAATCCTTTCGTTTCTAGCTTCTCTGATCTTATATCCAATCTTCTCGCTACGATAATCAGCAGTAACGCTGACTTTTTCTTTCTTGAATTTCTCAACCCACTCCTGGCATTTATCAGCCGCACGATCTGTAATCGGCAACAATCTAACTTGCTCTGAAGCAACCCATAATGGAAGTGCACCAGCATATTTTTCAATCATAACTGCTAAAGTTCTCTCATAACATCCCAATGAAGCTCTGTGGATAATATAAGGTCTTTGCTTTTCGCCATTCTTATCAACATAATACATCTCAAAACGCTCTGCTAATGCAAAGTCAATTTGGATTGTAAACAATGTATCCTCTTTACCAAACACGTTTTTAAACTGAACATCGAGTTTAGGTCCATAAAATGCCGCTTCATCATCAGCCTCAACATAATCAAGTCCAACATCATCCAAGATCTTACGCATCATATTCTGAGTAAAGTCCCAAGCCTCTGGATTATTGATATATTTATCAACCTTTGTGCTATCCCATTTAGAAAAACGATAAGTAACATCATCTTTAAGTCCAATGCAAGTCATAAGGTATTGGATAAGATCCAAAACACCTTTAAATTCAACTTCGATTTGCTCTGGTGTAACGATTACGTGAGCATCAGATAATGTAAACTGACGAACACGGATAAGACCGTGCATCTCTCCAGAAGCTTCATTTCTAAACAATGGTGCAGTTTCTGAATATCTAACAGGAAGATCACGATATGAATGATGACCAGCTTTATAGATCATAAACTGGAAAGGACAAGTCATTGGACGAAGCGCCAACACTTCCTCGCCTTTCTCTTCATCACCCAAAACAAACATTCCATCTTTATAGTGATCCCAGTGCCCTGAGATTTTGTATAAATCAGACTTTGCCATATAAGGTGTCTTTGTAAACTGATATCCCCTGCTCTCCTCTTCATCTTCAACAAAACGCTGTAAATTCATGATAACTTTTGCACCCTTAGGCATTATAAGCGGTAACCCTTGACCCACTTCTGGTGCAGTTGTAAAGTATTTAAGCTCACGACCGAGTTTATTATGATCTCTCTTTTCAGCCTCTGCCATCATGTCAAGATACTCAGTAAGCTGGGCTTTCTTTTCAAAAGCAGTTCCATAAATACGCTGTAACATCTTATTGTTTTCGTCACCCTTCCAATAAGCTCCAGCAGTTCTAAGCAGTTTAATACATTTAACCTTGCCTGTTGAAACAAGATGCGCGCCAGCACATAGATCAACAAAATCACCTTGCTCATAAAAGCTGATAATCTCACCCTCTGGCAAACTAGATATAAGCTCAACCTTATAATCTTCGCCTTTTTCTTGCATCATTTTTATAGCTTCATCTCTAGACATCTCAAATTTAGTAATAGAAATATTTTGAGCAATAATCCTAGTCATCTCTTTTTCTATCTTTTTAAGATCCTGCGGTGTAAATGGAACCTCAACATCAAAGTCATAATAAAATCCGTTTTCAATAGCAGGACCAATCGCAACTTTTGCATCTGGATATAAACGCTTAACCGCTTGAGCCAAAACGTGTGATGCTGTATGACGCAAAACATTCTTTCCTTCATCATCAGCAAACGTTAAAATCTCCAAGCTACAATCATCGGTCAAAACAGTATTAAGCTCACATATCTTCCCATCAACCTTTGCTGCTAATGCTGACTTTTTAAGCCCTTGACTTAAACCGGCTGCCACATCAAAAGCAGTAATACCAGAATCTTTTTCTAAAACAGAATTGTCTTTTAGTGTAATTTTCATAATCCATCCCTCTCACTTACGTATATAAATATAATTTTATTAAAATAAAAAATCGCCCTACAAATTAAATATATTGGATATATCTAAAATGGGACGAGTTATAAAAGCCCGCGGTTCCACCCAAATTCTCTTGTTAATCAAACAAGAGCACTTATAAATGGTATTAAGTTTTTCTTTAAATCGGTAGAAGCTAAATTTAGTCATAACATGGCTTTTTTTCAGCAATCAAAAGCCTCTCTTCTTGATAATTATGTTCATATTAAAATATCTTCATCTAAAGAACAATAAGTTGCAATCCACCTTATTGCACGCTCATTATATTAGATTCACACTTGCATGTCAAGCAATATAAACGCCCACTCTATGATTAGTTAAAAATCAGACAAGTGGGCGCACAAATTCTACATTTTATTACATAATAGTAAATTTAGTTTATACTAATGTTGATAACATCGCCTGCATCGTCCAAAAGTTTGATGATTGTTCCACCTTTGGTTTCAAACTCATCACCTGCATTAGAAAAGTAATGTTCATATCTCCCATGCTTTTCAAACTCGTCACTATCATCACCAAAAAGATCATCAGCTCCATATGCTTCCATAAGCTTAACACCTATCTGATCTTCGTCAGAATTGATAACATTCTCATACATAATATCTTCATCTTTTGTGACGTTTTCATCTATCCGCCAAATCGCCACACCACTGCTTATCATCTCTTGACTAAGCCCCATGCCATAACCACCAAAGTCAACATTTTCAATCAAGTAACAATAATCATCCTCGATGATTTTAACAACATTGTAATCATCTCTTGATCTAGCCTTTAGAGTATACTCTGCTCCAATCTCAACAACTTCAGGTTCGATAAACCCTAAATACTCTCTACTCCATGCAATCATCGGACAAGGAATTGCACCAATAATCTTACCATCAGAGTTTTCATTCCCACTCGCCATCAACGAGTGAAAAGCCAAACCTTCCGTTGAATAATCAATATCATACAAATCAGGCAAGCCCAATGTATGACCCAATTCATGACATATTGTACCCATCGGCATTATCATTCTAAAATCATTTTCAACCTGTTCAAACTCTGGCATAAGAATACATTCAAATAAGTTCATATCATCAAACTGTGCATCAGCACTAAAGGTTAAAGCCATAGAACTTGTAACATTTTCTTGCCCATCAATATCAAGCTCATTGTCCTCATATCCAGCAAAAATCAGCACAATACTCAGCTCACCCGAACGAACATTCCCATCACCATCTTTATCATATGCATCATAGTCTATAAATTCATCGCCAAACTCTAAAACCTGTTCAAAGATTTCAAAAGCATCTTCGTCCAAGTCCTCATAATCATAAATACGATTAAAGTTAGGGTGATCATCATCAAACTTTACAACTATAATCCCATCTTGATCATTATATTCTTCAATTACTGGATTAAAACTAAACTTACCTTTTGATGAATCTAAAAAGTAATCATTAACGCTACCATACCCATAGGTTCCATCACCATAAAAGTTTTCATACCAATCCTTCTCGGTAGTATTTAATGGTTGATTGTCGAATGATAAAAGAAACACTATCTGATCAATAAATTCATCCGACTCATTATATTTATTAAAAGAAAATTCTTTTGAATTCTCTAAATCCTCCAAATCCGATTCCGACGGCTCATATATAATCTGCTCTTCTTGATCTTCTTGCTCTTCAAATTCAAGCTCATCCATATAATCATAATAAAAATCTGAAATCATAAAAAATGCCCAAATTATGACGATTATAAATACAGCTCCTAACAAAATTCCAAAGAAAACTCCCCACTTTTTATTGGGTTTGTTTTTTCTTCTGTTTCTTCGAAGCATAGGATCACCATCTCTATATCCACATATGCCACAAACTTTTTCTTCACTATATGCTTTTTTACCACATCTTGGACACACTTTCATAGTTACCCCCCAATTTTAATATTTCTATGCTAAATATTTACACCATTATATCACCATTTGTCAAAATTTCAAAAATAAATTACATCTTAACGATACACCATACCAACCATCAACAATAAACCAATAATAAATCTTACTACAACAAAATAAAAAACCAAGTCCATTATTTACATGCAATTTTTGGACTACTTAACCTTGCTTACTAAATCACTATAAGCTATAATGTGGTATATAATGGTTGGAAAATAAATAGCCTTTATTAAAGGCTTAAAATAAAGAACGAGGTTATATCTTTTGGGTACTAGAGCTAACAAAAAATCTACTTACAAAAATCAAAAAGTAGCACGGATTAAAAAAGCACTCGCTAATACTTTCTTTTTATTATGTCTAGTAACAATAATCTATTTTCTTTCTACTAAAACAGTTACAATTCCTACATTTAAAAAACAATCCGTGGATGATGAAACAATATATATTACAGAAGTCGCAACATCCTCAAGTAATTGTTACTCAACTGTTTTTGAAGAGTATTATGATTGGATCGAAATTTACAATCCATCAGATAAACCTATCAAATTAAAAAATTACTATATTTCAGATAAAATTGAGAATCTTCAAAAATATAATCTTCCAGATGTAGACCTTAAAAGTGAAGGATATATGATAATATATGCCTCTGGTAAAAACGTCTTTGAAGATGACGAAATTCATGCAAATTTCAAACTAAACTCAAAAGGTGAAAACCTATACTTAACACACAATGGTGAAAACATCCAAATCGTAGATATACCAAAAATCCAAGAGGACTTTTCTTATGGCATCAACGATGAGGGACATTGGAAGTTTTTAAAACCATCTTCACCGCTTAATCCAAACGGCACTGGTTATGATTCTATTGACGAATATTTCAATCTAGATCTTACCCCTAACGGCATTTATATCAATGAGTATATGTCAAAAAATCAAGGCGTAATCTATGATGAAAATGGCGAATTTGGTGATTGGATAGAGATAATAAACCTTTCAGATGGTGGCGTAAATCTTAATGGATATCAGCTTTCTGACGACAAATACAACCCAAGTAAATGGATATTTCCTGATATTGTTCTAGCTCAAGGCGAAACACTTCTGATTTTTGCGGACAGCAAATCTGAGTCAAACACAGATATTCTACATGCTAATTTTTCGCTTTCATTGGATGATGAATCAATCTTCCTTTTTGATAATTTAGGTGCTCTAATCGATTCAATCGAGATCGTCGAAACCAATGAAACTATTTCTTATGGAAGAAACAAAGACAATATTTCAAAATTAGAGTATTTCGACTTGCCAACACCTGGTCAAATAAACCTAATTGCTGGTTCAGCGCAAAAAAAAACGCTAAATAACGAAAAAATAAAATATGTATATATAAATGAAGTAAAATCGACAAAATCCGACGATGAATCACAACTATATAGTAAGTCTGATTGGATTGAACTATACAACAATTCAGACTCCCCCATTGATCTTTCTGGTTTTGGTCTTTCCGACAGCAATAATCAACTTTATAAATGGACATTTCCTGACGGCACTATCATAAACGCACATGAATACTTGCTTATAATCGCTACCGGCAACAACATTATTGACTCAAGCGGTTATTTGAATACAAATTTTACGATAAACTCTGGCATTGAAGACATCGTTCTTACCAGCAATACTGGATATATCATTGACAAAATAAGAGCAAAATTTGTAAAAAACAATAACTCTTTCGGCAAAGATGCAAGCGGTAATACCGTTATATTCGCAACCCCAACCCCACAAACTGTCAATAACACCGATTCATTTCTTGGTTATTCACACATGGTCAGTTTTTCTACAAACTCTGGCTGTTATTTTGAACCAACCAAATTAAATCTATCAACAATCGATCCAAATTCTAAAATATATTACACTTTGGATGGAACAAAACCAACTAAAAATTCAATAGAGTATAAATCCACAATAACTCTTGAATCCGACTCTTGTATAAAAGCAATTTCAGCAACACCAAATATGCTTAACAGCGATATCGTCATAAACAATTACATCTTCAACAAAAGCCATACTCTACCAATCGTTATGGTTTCCGCAAACAACGAATACCTATATGGTGAAGGTGGAATAATCGACCATTCAGGATCTCACACGCAAGTTCCCGCTAATATTCAGATCTTCGAGCCAAACAATGCTGACTCAATTTCATTTGAAGCACTTATCAAAATTTTCGGCAACACAAGCAGATATGCAGCACAAAAGTCATTTGCAGTAGAAATCGAAAGCGAGGATGGCGTAAACAAGATCGAATACGATCTATTTCCTGCCGACAGCAAATCAGCAACTGAGTATAAATCATTTGTTCTTAGAAATGGCGGAAGTGCAGAATGGAACAGAACAAAACTTACTGATGCTGCATTTATGAGCCTAGCAAGGCTCGCTTTAAACGTTGATGCTCAAGCATATAGACCAGCAGCAATGTATCTTAATGGTCAGTATTATGGACTAATAAACATTCGCGAAAAACTAAATAAAGATTATCTAGAAATAAAATATGACTTAAATCGTGATACTTTAAACATCGTCGAACCAATACCTGGACAATCTTATAGCGCAGTTCAAGGAAGCGCAAAAGGCTTTTTAAACCTAGTATCATTTGTCGCAAAAAGCGATATGTCCAAGCCAGTAAAGTACGACTATGTCAAGAAATATCTGGATATCGACAACTATATAGACACAATTCTAACCCATATCATCCTCGGCAACTATGATTCTGGAAACCTCAAGTTTTGGAAGTCTAACGAAGAAGGATCAAAGTGGCGTGCCTTTTTATTCGATCTTGACAGAGCAGGTTATTATGCAAGCAGAGATAACTTTACTTTTAGAACAGACCCAGATGGTCATGGCTCAGGAAAGACTTTTGACACTTCATTTCTTAGAGGTTTGCTTGAAAATGATGAGTTTAAATTCAAATTCTATAAGCGTGCAATCGAACTTGTCGACACTGTTTACTCTCCAGAGTTTTCACTTGCATATTACAATTATTTAGCATCCAATATGGATACCGAAATGGATAAAAGTTTAGACTTATGGTGGAAACACTCATATAATAGTGTAAGCAGCGACTTATATGGCTTGCCACCAAGAAAAAAAAGTCAGGCCGTTGCCTTTGTCGCACATGAACAGGATAGGCACAGAAAATTTTTAACTGAACGAAAGGACTATATCTTAAAATATATAAAATCTTTTTTCGATATAGATGATGAACAAATCGCTAAAGCAAGACAGACAATAAGCACTGAGCAAAGTCCTGCTGGTTTAGTTTATCAAGAATTTATAGACACTGGTTCGATAGAAAAAGCCATCGAACTTTCAAACAAAACGCAAACTGTGTTTCGTTAATAAATAAAAATACTAGGGGCAAACAATGAAAAATTATGCAATATTAATAAACCCAGGACATAATCGTGTCTATTTTGAACAATCAAAAAAACTCTCGTTATACGAGCTTATCATAGCACTGGATAAAATGAACATAGGATGTTTTGATATAAAGTTAGAGCTTATATCAGATATCGCATACATAGTTTTTAAAAGTGAATTTCCACTATCGGATAAAAATATAGCAATAATTTCAAAGCTTTCATTTGTATATTCTATCTATGAGCGAAAAAACTTAAACGAGCAAGTATGTCTTGTTCCCATAGCTAAAAACTATGAGTTTTTTATGGATGATGATCTTTCAACCATATTAAAATATTCAGGAAAAACAAACGAGATATTTACTCGCATGATGATAAATGTCGCTCTCTCATCTTCAGATTTTGATGATGATGAAAAAATCAAGCTATATGATCCTATTGCTGGAAAAGGCACAACACTTTTTGAGGGTTTGATTTTAGGCTATGATGTCTATGGAACGGAAATCGGACCAAAAGTAGTAAGCGATACTTATCACTTCTTAAAGAAATATCTTGAAACAAAAAGGCTCAAACATATCTCAAATCATATGAAGTTCTCAGGAGCTGCAAAAGATTATGCAACGCTTAAATACACTTTCGATATCGCAAAATCCAAGCAGGATATGAGGGATAAAAAAATCAAACATTGTGAGCTAGTAGCTGCAAACTCAGCTTGTGCAGACAAACTATTTAAAAAGAATTTTTTCAATATAATCGTTGGCGATTTACCATATGGAGTTCAGCATGGCAACATCACAAACCAAAAGCAATCATCCATGACTAGAAATCCTAGCGAACTTTTAGCCGCATGTTTACCAGCATGGAAACAAGTATTAAAAAAAGGTGGAACAATCGTACTCGCTTGGAATGAGCATACACTTTCCAAAAAAGATATAGATGAGATTTTTAACAATGCAGGATTTACAATCCTCTCTTCTGATACATATGATAAGTTTAGCCATAGAGTTGATAACTCGATACTTAGAAACATCGTTGTTGCAAAAAAAACTCGTTAAATTATATACCATAGCCAACTATTTATTTAAATAACTGACATACTATGGTATCATTTAATAAAACAAAAATAAGGGGAATTAATAACATGAAATTGGCTTTTTCAACTTTGTGCTGTCCAGATTGGTCATGGACCGAAATCATAACAGCCGCAAAAGACTTGGGCTTTGAAGGTATCGGAGTTCGTGGAATCGAATACGAAATGGACTTGCCTAAAGCTACACAGTTCAATGATCAAAACGTAGATGCAACAATGGCAAAACTTAAAAAACTTGATTTGGAAATCCCTTGCCTCGTTACAGGTTGCTATATTTTCAAAGATGATGAACAAATTATCGAAAATGCAAAAGAGTGGATAGATCTTGCGGACAAAATCGGAACACCTTACGTTAGGCTTTTGGCGGATGAAGGTCCAGCAAAAAAATATTCGATCAACTTTGATACAGTAAAACAGAATCTAAATACACTTTCAAAATATGCTACTGATAAAGATGTAACATTGCTGATTGAAACAAATGGTGCATTTGCTGACTCCAATGTTATGAGCAAATTCATGAAAGATCTTAACCTTTCCAATGTTGGCGTTCTTTGGGATGCACATCACCCATATCGCTATATGAATGAAAGTTTCGATACTACATATAAAAACTTAGCACCATGGATAAAGTATGTCCAAGTAAAAGATTCAGTTGTAATAGATGGTGAAACACAATATAAACTTTTCGGAAAGGGCGATTTGCCTCTAGAGAGTTTAATATCACTTCTTTCAAATGACGGATATGACGGTTACATTTCACTCGAGTGGGTAAAGCGTTGGAACAGCAAGCTTGAAGAAGCCGATATCGTTCTACCACAATATAAATATGTAGCATCTAAGATGATCAAAGACTGTCAAAGCGATGATGCTGATAGCAACATGTGGAATAAGACTCTTGGTCAACTTGTCGAAGAAATGGCACAAACATATCCTGACAACCCAGCAATAATCTATGGCGATCAAGACTATGAACGTTCATATAAAGAATTCAACGAAGAGTGTGATATTGTCGCAAAAGGTATGCTTTCAATGGGCATCAACAAAGGCGACCATGTTGCTATTTGGGCAACCAACTATCCAGAGTGGATTGTCGCGCAATTTGCAACAGCAAAAATCGGTGCAGTTCTAGTTACTGTCAATACTAACTATAAGATCTTTGAGATGGAATATTTGCTACGCCAATCAGAATCCTCAACATTGATTCTAATGGAAGGCTTCAAAGACACAAACTATGCAGCAATAATAAACGAGCTATGCCCAGAGCTAAAAGATTGCGAGCCTGGCGAGTTAAAATCAGAAAAATTCCCACACCTAAAACGCGTTATCTTCTTGGATGATAAGCCTTACGGTGGTATGTATAACTGGAAAGAACTATACAAGTTAGCGGATAAGACATCTGATAAACAACTTAAAAACATCAAGGATTCTCTTGACCCACACGATACAATCAACATCCAATATACATCGGGTACAACTGGATTCCCTAAAGGCGTTATGCTTACTCACTATAACGTGCTTAATAACGGTAAAAATATCGGAGATTGTTTGGACTTCACACACGAAGACAGACTTTGCATACCTGTTCCACTATTCCATTGCTTCGGTTGCGTTCTTGGAACTCTTGCTTGCGTTACTCATGGTTCAACAATGGTACCTGTTGACCACTACAACCCAGTAAAAGTAATGCAATCAGTTCAAAACCAAAAATGTACTGCTCTTCATGGCGTTCCAACAATGTTTATTGGCATCTTAGAAAATTCAGACTTTGATAAATATGATTTTTCAACTCTACGCACAGGCATAATGGCAGGTTCTCCTTGCCCAGAAAAAGTTATGCGTGAAGTTATCGAAAAAATGAATATGAGCGAGATTACAATAGCATATGGTCAAACAGAAGCGGCTCCAGTTTGCACACAGACTAAATCTGATGACAGTATCGAAAAACGCGTTACTACTGTTGGAATGGCGTTGCCATTCGTTGAGTGTAAGATCGTCGATCCAGAAACTAATGAAGAAGTAGAAATTGGCGCTCAAGGCGAATTCGTTGCTCGTGGATACAATATCATGAAAGGTTACTTCAACATGCCAGAAGCAACCACACAAGCAATTGACAGCAATGGTTGGCTGCACACTGGTGATTTAGCTACAATGGATGACGAAGGATATTTCAAGATTACAGGACGTATCAAGGACATGATTATCCGCGGTGGAGAAAACATCTATCCAAAAGAGATTGAGGAATTCCTCTATACTCAAGCCAAAGTTTCAGACGTTCAAGTCGCTGGTGTTCCTGATAAACAATACGGCGAAGAAGTCGGTGCATTTATAATAATAAAAGAAGGCGAAACTTGTACCGTAGAGGAAATTCAAGAAGCTGTAAAGGCTAATATGGCGCGTCATAAGGTTCCAAAATACGTATTCTTTGTGGAAAGTTTCCCACTAACAGCAAGCGGAAAAATACAAAAATATAAACTTAGAGATATGGCTGTTGAGCTAGCTGGTTTAGATCAAACTGATTTAGACGCAACTGTTTAAAAAAACAAATATGTACCTTGCAATATTATCCCCTGCCTAATTTCAAGCAGGGGATTTTTATTTTGGAAGCAATTACAATAAAGCTCCCCAGTATCTATATAAAAAAGGCAACCAACACCTTTGAATAATTTTTTATTCCCATACAATATTTTATGCAACAAACTCGTTTTATGTTAATCGACATTTTTAGTAAACTTCCAACATAATTAGACCCTGCCCACACATTGTAATGTGAAAAAAATAGGATTATAATTTATCTAGACTTATATATAAGAAATGATTTGACAAAAAGCATCTAGGAGGTTTAAAGTGGGAAACAGCATAAAGGACATATATATAGACGATTATCAAGCGGTGGTTTCAGATTTGCCAGTTAGAAATAGATCAGTTTTAGACATTACATCAAAGTTTATAATAGCATCTTCAAGGGTAAACCGCAGTGTATTAAAAGCAGCAACAAATTGTGGGTGTATAAAAATTCAAGCTTCAAAACAAAGCTACAAAAGTGATATAGATTATGAGGATATGTTAAAGCAAATGGATACGCATATCAAAGGCAATATATGCGATGAATGTCGAGAAAAGATTGAAGAGGAGATTGGAAACACATTATTCTATATGACATCATTGTGTAATGCACTAAATATCAGCATATATGATGTTATCTTAAAGGATAAAGAATCAATATCAACGCTAGGCTCATTTGGACTTCGTTGATACAATAAGCAAAATCTGTGTATACAAAAAGGTGCTTAGAGTTAACCACCCTAGCACCTTTAAAAATTCCTATTTATCAGGGTTATATCTATCTTAATGTTACACTATCTTTTTCATAAAACAGTTCAACGGATTGATTTAGCCAACATGGAGGGTTTGTAATATCATCCAAAAACAGAACATAAGGCTCTACGGATAATGGGTCAACAACAACATCTTTATCTGTTCCCAAAAGAATTACTCTTCTTGCATCCATCTGTGCATCGTACTGCTTAGCTTCTCCCGTTATTAACGAAAGTGAAGCACTAACGCTTGTAGTTTTAACAACATCATCTACCAATAAGATACCACCAAATATAAACGCACAAGCAATAAATGGTATCAAGCATTTATTATAGACCTTGCGCATAGCCTCATCGAATCGCTTAGAATCACCATAAAAATCTCTAGCTTTTTTATATAACCAACCAAGCATATATGTATAGTTTAATAAAAGTAGCCAGATAAATGAGTAAAATATTATATTTTTAAGCCTCATAGGACCAGAACCAGCTGTCGAATATAGCGTTGGTGTAAATTGTGCTGAAAAAATACAGAATGATATAAACAAAACAATCAGCGGATATTTAAATGAGTACTTAGTATTTTTTATAACACCGCCTATAAATGGTATCATAATAAGCGATAACACTATCACAGACCACGGTGCAACAATCCATCCCCAATCTATTCTCGTTATGTAGATAAGTCCATAATATAGTGACATAATAATCGCTTTAACTGGCGACATTCCTTGATAGTATGCTTGACGCTCTGCGTTTCCAGGTGCAAGTGTTGCAATTAAGAAACTAAGAACTAAAAAGACCAATGCAATAAATACAAGTTTAAACTTATCATTCTTCTTAAAAATAAGATATGCAATAGTCATAATAATAACAATCATTGAAATAAGTGACGTAACAAAATTACTTCCACCAATAAATATTGCAAGTAGTGATGCTAAAATAACACTAGTAGTTACTGTGGATTTTTTTTCACTCAAAATTATATTTATAATAAGCCCATATAATACAAGCGCTACCGAATACGTAAGTGTATAATAAACTGATCCATTATACCAAAAAAAAGCACTAACGGGTTTTGGGACAAGCTGTATACATATCGTCATAATTATCATAATTAAAATCAAATAATTTGTCCGATTTAATTTTAAAAGATCATAAAAAAGTTTTTTTCCAAAAAATAAATGAGCAAAAATAAAAACACCCATTAAAACAAACGTTGAAATATAATATGCATCACCCCAAACGGATGGTTGTAGCGTCATGACAAATATGGCTGCAAAGGTTCCTTGCCAGTCAAAATACTTGCTGATAGTTTTATTAATGCCCATCTCTATGGTTTTAAAAATCGAACCAGTTTGTCTAAATACCCTATTAGTATCATATGAAAAATTGAAATCATCCGCTGATGGATGATTATAAATTGATATCCAGAAAATCGGAACTAACGATAATATAAACAATATCACTACTGCAATTAATACTATTTTATTCTTCTTTAACTTCATATACCCCGCCTAAAATCGAATGAGTTTAGATAATATTCAATTCAACACCAAATGCAATTTGCATTTAAAGATGTGATTACAAACAATACCCAATAATATCCTAAATTATACTATACAGCCTCGTTTATTACAATAAGAACCAAAATAAAACAGGTGCCAATATTAAATATCAGCACCTGTAAATTATTATTTTTATTGAATATTTACGACTTACTTATCAGCCATTTTTGTATAATACTCAAAACGCTCTTTTGCTTCTTCTTCAGCTAAGTCAAATAACTTTTCCGCAATTTGTGGGAATTGTTTTTGAAGAACTTTATAACGGATTTCACCTTCAATAAATTCTTTATAACTTGCTGTTGGTGGCTTACAATCCAATGTGAATGGATTCTTACCTTCAGCTTTAAGCATTGGATTAAATCTATATAGTGGCCAGTATCCAGCTTCAACAGCCTTCTTCTCTTCTGCTTGTGCTTTACCCATATCAATACCGTGGTTGATACATGGTGAGTAAGCGATAACAATTGAAGGACCATCATAAGCTTCAGCTTCGTTCATTGCTTTAACAACTTGTGCTTGGTTTGCGCCCATTGATACAGATGCAACATACACATAGCCATAAGTCATAGCAATCGCGCCAAGATCTTTCTTCTTAGTACGTTTACCAGCAGCAGCAAACTTAGCAACTGAACCAGTTGGTGTTGATTTAGATGCTTGTCCACCAGTGTTTGAGTAAACTTCAGTATCAACAACCAAAACGTTAACGTTTTCGTTCATAGCTAATACGTGATCAAGTCCACCATAACCGATGTCATATGCCCATCCGTCTCCACCGAAGATCCAAACAGATTTCTTAACAAACATATCATCATATGTAGCAATTTCTGATAGAAGAGCATCATCACTACCAGCGATAACAGATCTTAGTTTATCAGAACAGATTTTTGATTGATCAGCATCTTCACAGTTTGAAAGCCAGCATTCAAGTGTTGCTTTAACATCACCAGTATTAGCTTCAATCGCTTGACCTACTAAATCTTTTAGCTTGTCTTTTCTCTGTGTAAACGCTAAGTTCATTCCATAACCAAATTCAGCATTATCTTCGAACAATGAGTTCGCCCATGCAGGTCCTTGACCTTTTTCATTTGTAGTATATGGACATGTTGGAGCAGATCCACCATAGATAGAAGTACATCCAGTCGCATTAGCAACAACCATTCTATCACCGAACAATTGAGTAACTAATTTAACATATGGTGTTTCTCCACAACCTTTACAAGCTCCAGAGAACTCGAATAGTGGTTGTAAGTATTGGCTACCGATAACTGTGTTTTTGTTGAACTCAACATCAGGTCTAGGCAAGCTAATACCGAAGTCCCAGTTAGGACCTTCTGTAACTTTAACTTCATCTAAAGGCTTCATTGTTAAAGCTTTAGTCTTCGCAGGACAAATGTCAGCACAGTTTCCACAGCCAGTACAGTCCATTGGAGAAAGTTGCATTCTATATTTGTAACCAGCAACGTCTTTACCTCTAGCATCTTTTGTTTCATAAGAAGCAGGAGCTCCAGCTAAATCTTCTTCTTTAGCTAGGAATGGACGAATACATCCGTGAGGACATACTAGTGAACATTGGTTACACATGATACATGCATTGATATCCCACTCAGGAACATTAATAGCTATGCCACGTTTTTCATATTTAGTTGTTCCAACAGGGAAGAATCCACGTGGATCAAACTTACTTACTGGTAGATCATCACCTTTAAGTGAGATAATTGGGAATACAAGACCTGAGAAGAACTCATCATCTGCAGATTTCGCAGGAGCAGCACCTTCTGTTGTAGTAGCCCAGTCAGCAGGAACAGCAATCTCGTCAATAGCGCTTCTTGATGCATCAATAGCATCGAAGTTCATTTGAACGATCTTGTCACCTTTTTTACCATAAGTTTTCTTAACAGCTTTTTTCATAAGCTCGATAGCTTCATCAACAGGAAGAACGCCAGATAGAGAAAAGAATCCAGTTTGCATAACTGTGTTAATTCTTCCACCCATTCCAGTTTCAGCTGCAATCTTAACAGCATCCATGTTGTAGAACTTGATTCCACGTTTAGCGATTTCTTTCTTTAAACTAGCAGGAAGCTCTTTGTTCATTTCTTCTGCTGTCCAAGCTGAGTTAAGTAAGAATACGCCGCCATCTTTAAGACCTTTTAATAGATCATAACGTGTAACGTAAGATGGGTTATGACATGCAACAAACTCACAGTCATTGATTAAGTATGTAGATTTAATAGGAGTCTTACCAAATCTTAGGTGAGATACTGTGATACCACCAGATTTTTTAGAGTCATATGAGAAATATCCTTGAGCATACATATCAGTGTTATCACCGATAATTTTGATTGAGTTTTTGTTAGCACCAACAGTACCATCAGCACCCAAACCATAGAACTTACATCTGAATGTACCTTCCGCTGAAGCGTCAATAGCTTCTGGAATTTCGATGCTTGTATTTGTAACATCATCGTTGATACCAACAGTAAAGTGATTCTTCGGAGCATCTTTAGCCATTTCAACATAAATAGCATTAACCATTGAAGGTGTAAACTCTTTAGAAGACAGTCCATAACGTCCACCAATAACTTGGATATCACTACCAGCTTCAACAAGTGCAGTAACAACGTCTTGGTATAATGGCTCTCCAACGCTTCCTGGCTCTTTTGTTCTATCTAATGCCGCAATCTTCTTACATGTTGAAGGGATTGCTTCCATAAAGTCTTTAAGTGAGAAAGGTCTGAATAATCTTACTTTGATCATTCCAACTTTTTCGCCTTTAGCAGCCAAATACTCGATAGTTTCGTCAACAGCTTCAGCTCCAGATCCCATCATAATGATTACTCTCTCAGCGTCAGCAGCACCAACGTAATCGAATAACTTATAAGATCTTCCAAACTTAGCAGCAAACTCATCCATAACACCTTGAACAATAGCAGGTGCTTCATCATAGTAAGTGTTAGCAGCTTCTCTGTTTTGGAAGAAGATATCTGGGTTTTCAGCAGTACCTTGCATGTGTGGATGCTCTGGATTCATAGCTCTTGCTCTGAATGCCTCAACATCAGCCATATCAACCATAGATGCTAAATCATCATAGTCAAGCATTTCAACTTTTTGAATCTCATGTGATGATCTAAAACCATCAAAGAAGTGTACGAAAGGAACTTTAGCTTTCAATGTAGAAAGATGTGCAATAGCAGCTAAGTCCATAACCTCTTGAATAGAGTTAGAAGAAAGCATTGCAAAACCAGTTTGTCTTGCAGCCATAACATCTGAATGATCACCGAAGATAGATAGCGCATGTGTTGCAACTGATCTAGCAGATACATGGAAAACAGTTGGCAATAACTCACCAGCGATTTTGTACATGTTAGGAATCATAAGTAGTAGACCTTGTGAAGCAGTAAATGTTGATGTTAGCGCACCAGCAACTAGCGATCCGTGAACAGCACCAGCAGCACCACCCTCAGATTGCATTTCTGCAATTCTCATTTTTTGTCCAAAAATGTTCTTTCTGCCATAAGCAGACCATTCATCACAGCTTTCAGCCATGTTTGATGATGGTGTGATTGGGTAAATAGCCCCTACGTCCGAAAACGCATATGCTACGTGAGCAGCAGCTGTATTACCATCAATTGTTTGTTTGATAGACATTAAAATTAACCTCCTTTAAGATTAAAAAAATTTTGATTATTATTTAAAAAACGAGTTCGAATTTGTATCCGATTCGTATTAAACTCAAACATTATAATTATAGCTTTTTTTGCTCGCTGGGTCAACAGCGATAAGACAAAAATCGCATTAATAAATCAACGAAATATTGGACTTTCTTTACCTTAGTTGCACTTTGTTAACAAGCTTAGTTAGTCCCTCAATTTCGATCACGATTTCATCGCCTTTTTGCATCGGTCCAATCCCAGATGGAGTTCCCGTTGCAATAACATCAAATGGCTTTAGCGTCATAATTTCACTTATAAAACTTATTATCTCATAAACATCAAAAATCATGTCATCAATATTAGAATCCTGTTTGACAACGCCATTCAATATCGCTTTAATAGATTTATCTCTTGGTTCAAACTCTGTATCAATATATGGACCTATCGGGCAAAAAGTATCAAATCCTTTTGCTCTTGTCCATTGACCATCTGTTTTTTGTAAATCTCTTGCTGAAACATCATTTAAACATGTATATCCCAAAACATAATCTTTCGCTTCGCTTACCGATACGTTCTTACATTCTTTTCCTATAACTATCCCAAGCTCCGCTTCATGATCCACGCGCTTAGACATATCAGGATACACAATTTCATCCCCACATCCAATTACAGATGTGCTCGGCTTTAAGAAAATAAGTGGATGCTTTGGCAACTCAAGCCCCATCTCTTTTGCATGCATCTTATAGTTTAGTCCAACAGCCACAACTTTGCTAGGCTCGCATGGGCAAAGTAATTTAACATTATCAGCTAAATACTCTTTGCCAGTAAGTTTTTTATCACCAATTGCATTTTCTATCTCTTTATATATAGCATCTTCATATATGGCAAATTTATTTTCACCATCAACGTTTATTCTACTTATCTTCATAAAAATTAAACCGCCTATATAATATTAAAAATTTAGCAAAAAAAGAAGCCTAAAAATTTTAGACTTCTCTTATAATTTTTCTAGTAATCAGCAGTATAAGGCATAAGCGCAACTACTCTTGCTCTCTTAATTGCTACCGCTAGTTCTCTTTGGTGTTTAGCACAAGTACCAGAAGCACGTCTAGGTGTAATTTTACCACTCTCAGTAACGTTCTTTCTTAGCTTGTTAACATCTTTATAGTCAATAAACTTCACTTTGTCTTTACAGAATAAGCAAACTTTTTTTCTTGGTCTTCTCATACGGTTGTTTCTTTTGTATGGTGTTCTTTCATCAGCCATTTTTATTTCCTCCTCTTTTTATAAGATATTAAAACGGAAGATTATCATCATCAATTGGTGTAAATGTTCCACCACCAGAACCGAATACATCTTCAGCCGCAGGTGGGGCTTCACTTGGAGCTTTTCCATTTTCATCACCAGAAGCATTTCTGTTTCTTGGTGAACCTAAAAACTCAACATTATCAGCAACAACTTCAGTTACATAGCGCCTTTTGCCATCATTGCCGTCATATGTTCTAGATTGGATTCTACCAGTAATACCAACTTGACTACCTTTTGAAAGATATTTGCCACAGTTATCCGCTGTTGCTCTCCAAGTTACGATATTAATATAATCAGTTTCATCTCTGTTAAATGTTCTGTTAATAGCAATACTAAAAGTACACACAGAAATTCCACTTGCAGTTTTTTTAGCCTCAGGATCTCTAGTTAATCTACCAATTAAATTAGTTTGATTCATAATCTAATCCTCCATTCAAAATTGTTGCTTACACGTTTTGGTCAATAACAACCATATAACGCATAACATCTTCAGAAATTTTAAAGTTTCTCTCTAATTCAGAGTTTAAATCTGAACCAGCTTTGAAATACATTAAAATATAATAACCATCTTCGATATAGTTGATAGCGTAAGCAAGTTTCTTCTTGCCCCACTCATCAATCTTAACGATTTCACCACCATTAGCAGTAACGACGCCAGAGAACTTCTCAATTAGAGCTGTTCTAGCTTCCTCTTCTAAATTAGGCTTTAAGATATACATACATTCATATTGTTTCATAAAGTCTTTCACCTCCTCTTTGGACTCAATCGACCCTAGTCATTCATTAAACTAGAGTAAAGTTGGCACTAACTGAATGATTGTAACAAAAAAAGACCCACTAGGCAAGTCCTTTTTTATATTTTATTTATTATTCATATTTTTAGCTATTATCGAATATTTCAGCCTATAATTTATTGCACAGAACTTTATAAACAACCCTATCTACTATTACAGTTACAAGAACAATTCCAGCAACATAGTACAAAAATTCATTGCCATGCTCACTATTAAAAACAATAACACCCACAGCCGTAAACACAAAGCAAAGGTATGAGCCGATTGCAAACACAGATTGCGAGATGAGTTTGGTAAGCAAAGTTATTACCAAAGTTCGCTCATCTTTATTTCCGTACATCTTTGGAATCTTATATTTTATACTAATAACTCCACCAACAACTACGCCAACAGCAATCCCAACACCAATGCCTTTGATATTGGCATCATCAACCGCAAAAAACATCACTATACCCATAATCGCAATCAAAACAACCAATACAATACTAAATATCTTAAAAGTTTTAATCAACAAATCTTTATTCATTTTCTTCCTCCTTATAAACAAATATCTCTTCAATGCCCATATCGAATACTTTTGCGAGTTTAAACGCCAAAATAATCGAAGGGTTATATCTTCCAGCCTCCAGCGAATTTATCGTCTGCCTGCTAACTCCTAGCATATTCCCCAGCTTTTCTTGAGAAATCCCTTTGTCTTGACGCAACGATTTTATCTTGTTTTCCACAACTTCCTCCTTACTTATATGTAAAGTTAACTTTACATATAATATATCATATGCACAATCGTGTGTCAAGTGTGCTTTACATTTTATTTTATGGTAAATAAAAAAGCGCAAGTCACCCTACGCTTTAATCTGTTTATAATTATTGCCTATTGACCATCTATCATGCTCAATATATCACTTGGATTTTTTAAGATAATATTTGTTTCAACTTCATGCGTGTTCCATCCAGCAAGCCCAAAGTCTATACCCGCAGAGTTGGCAGCATCACGATCATATACTGTATCCCCAATATAAATCGCCCCTTTTTTCTCTATTTGTGCACGCTCTAAAAACTTCAAAATCGGATCAGGGTGAGGTTTGTGCTTTTCTGTATCAGAAGCATATACAATATGCTCAAACTTATCATCTAAATCAAGGTGAGAAAAAAAGCTATCGTATTCATCCTCAGTCCTAGATGTAACAATCCCAACATTAACTCCCCTTGCAACAAGCTCATCTACCAAGTTCTCAACACCTGCATAAAACTCATATTCATGATCCAAATTAAAAAATTCGATATCCCATTGCTTGAAAACTTTATGCTTATTTTTTTCTTCTACGCCTAAATCCTCTATACATTTCAACCCAGGCTTTCCACTCACCTTTCTCACTTCATGCATAGGTATAAACCTGCTCTCAACTCTCAAAATCGCTTTTTGTAAGCTTTGCAAATTGACTTCATCCGAATCAATAAGCGTGCCATCCATATCAAAAATTACTGTACTGTACATCATTCCTCCTAAAAATTATAAAATTTATATTTTACCATCAGCTAAGCCAATAGATATTATTTATGGTATTTTTCGTTGTTTATTATAGTAAACCCACGATAAATCTGTTCTAACAGCATCACCTTAAAAAGATGATGTGCAAATGTCATATCAGAAAAAGATATTATCCCATTTGCCTTCTTCTTTATTTCATCGCTATGTCCATTTGAACCACCGATTAAAAACGCAATAGAGTTTTTTCCACTATTAAAATCCTTTTGGATCATATTAGAAAACCCAACTGAGTCAAATTTTTTACCCAAACCATCCAAGCAATAAAAGGCATCAAACTTTGAAGCTTTGTCCATCAACCTTTCGCCCTCTTTTATCTTCGCAATCTCCATCTCTTTTGGTGATGGATTCTTGCCCAACGTATATTCAGCAACCTCAATACTGTCAAAATTCGCATAGCGTCCAATACGCTTGATATAATCATCACATGCCGCTTGATAGTATTTAGTCTTTATTTTTCCAACCGATATAACTGCAACTTTTGCCACTCTAAATCTCCCAATTAAAAACTATTTCTCTATATGATACATAAATGGCTTGCATACTTTGTCCAGCACAGAAAGTGCAATATGACGATTAACCTCAACACCATTCGCATTCAAATACTCACTTACTGTGTCAAAAGCAATCTGCCCTGTATTGTTCTCTTGGCTCAAATGAGCAAGCATAATTCCACGAACACCCATCGTTGAAAGCTCATAAGCCGCTTTTGCCGCTGCTTCATTTGATAGATGTCCTTTTGTCCCCAAAACTCTACGCTTTAAATACTGCGGATATGATCCACCGCTAAGCATTTCAACATCGTGGTTGGATTCTAACAATATAACATCTGAATTTGCAAATCTCTCGAGTAATTTTTTTGTATAATGCCCAAGGTCAGTCGCAATCGACAGCTTAACATCACCCACACTCAGTGAATAACAAACAGGATCAACAGCATCATGCGGAATCGGATATGGTTCAACAAGCATATCCCCTATATGAAAGCTATTAAAGAATTCCTTTTGATTTTTTTGTGCAATATTGCCCACCTTTTTTTCCATAGCATCCCATGTGGAGTTGTTCGCATATATAGGTATATCATATTTTCTGCTTAAAACTCCAGCACCTTTGATATGATCACTGTGCTCATGTGTAATCAATATTGCATCCAAAGATTCTGGATCAACCTTTAACGCTCTAAGCGAACCATCAAGCGCAGTTCCAGTAACACCTGCATCTATTAAAACTCTATGCTCTCCGCTATCAACAAAAGTTGAATTTCCAGATGAACCAGAATAAAGCGGTGAAAAAGATAACTTCATTTTTTTGTCCTCTTTAATTTATATCTATTATTCCAAGTTTTATGCCAAATCCTCTTCGCATAAAACAACATTCTTTTCAATAATCTCATCTTCTGTTTCTATTTTTGGCTTAGCTGTAATAGAAGATATATATACAGCCATAATAATAAGCAATCCACCAATCATCTGCACTCCACCCAAAAACTCTTTTAGTATAACTGCACTAGCACCAACAGTCACTAGCGGTTGGATATTTATATAAAGTGCTGTTGTAACAACCCCTAATTTCTTCATTGAATAAATATAAAGCAAAATACAGGTTGCCGAGCAAATAATCGCTAAATATAAAAGATTAAACGTAAATGCAAAATCCACTTTAGGCAACGGCTCTTTCAAAAACAATGATATCACAGCAAACACAGATGCACCAGCTATCATCTGAACTGTTGTTATTGTAAGTGGAGAATAATCTTTATAAAGCGGTTTTGTCGCATAGTTAAACGCAACCCATGATAGAGCAGCACAAAAAACCAATACATATCCAATCGCTCTACTTCCACCTGATATACTACTTAAATCCGCACCTATAACCATGCCAACACCTATAAGCGACATAACTACACCTAGTATCTTAAAGATACCCATCTTGGTTTTTAAGATAAACTTATCCACAACTAATGAAATTATTGGGATAGATGCCAATATTATCGCAACAATCGCTGGTGATGTATACTTTAAACCAACGATTTCAAATATCATATAGCAGTTTATGCAAAGAACACCACTGATAAAAAAGCGTAATAGATGCTGCTTTTTAAGCTTAACACCACCCTCAAACGCTTTCCAAATTATAAACAAAAGTACGCCTGCAATAACTGTTCTAAAAGTTACTAGCATAAGCGGAGAAACATATCTAAGACAAATCTCAGAGGCGATATAGCTAAGCCCCCAAAAGAACACACTGAGTATTATAGTTATATATGGTAAAATCTTTTTCATATTCAAACCCTAAACTTTCTAAATTTAACCGACGATACTAACAGCATAAGCTAAAACTGGAATAGTTGCAATAAGCATCAATGTCGATAATACCACAGTTTCAGACGCAATCTCAATATTACGAGGATTATACTGATTCGCTAATATAACATTGCTCGTCGCAGATGGCATACCCACCAAAACAACCGCAACCATAGCAGGAGTTCCTGTTATCCCAAGCCACTTACAAGCAAAAGCCACACATAATGGCACAACCGTCATCTTTACAAGACCAAGCGCAATAACACGATAATTCGTAAGTGCTTTTTTAAGGTTTAACTTATTAAGTGAAGCACCAACAACCAAAACTCCAAGTGGTGGCGTTAAATCTCCCACCATATTGGCCGTTTTATCTATGATAACTGGCATTTTAATATCTAGCAAAAACAATATCACAGAGATAAGCGTTGCAATAATCGAAGGATTGATTAACTTTTTATAATCAAACTTTCCTTTAACCCCATCCTCTTGATACATACAAGTAAGATATAGACCCAGTGAAAAGAACAATATATTATAGAATATATTGAAAACAGATGCTGTTAAAAGTGCACCTATACCCAGTATCGCAATAACCATCGGATATCCGATAAACCCAACATTACCCATCATGGAAAGCAGCCAATAGAATGGCTTTTTCTGTTTTTCCACTTTGAGCAAATACGAAAGTGCAACACCTACCCCAAACATCAACGCATAACAGAAGAATGAAAGCACAACCGTCAAAGCAATTGTTTTTCCTGTAATCCCTGCACTACCTGACAAACTTCCTATAATCATTGCAGGGATACCCACATTGATCAATATCTTGCTTATGCTACTCATAGCCTTATCTTCTAAAATATCAATACGATTTAAAAATGCTCCAAGAAGCATTATTATATATAAAACAACTACCTGTGTAAACACATCCGAAAAATTCACTTCTCACCCCAAAAAATCCAATTCAAATTTTTATAACAAAAAAGGCCTATAACAAGCCTTTTTTGTGATTATACTTTATATTCATTTAACATTCAATCTCATTTTAACTAATATATCTTACTATTTAGCAATAATTCTTGTTTTAATAACACCTTCAACAGCATTAATCTTTTCAGAGATACTATCACCAACAGAGCAATCAAGATCGATAACAGTATATGCAACTTCGTTTCTTGATTTGTTTACCATCTCAGCGATATTGATATTTTGTTCCGCTAAAATCGCAGCAAATTGTCCAACCATGTTCGGTGCATTGTTATGAATAACAGTCAAACGGCAATACTGTGTTGGGCTAAGTGCACAATCAGGTAGGTTAACTGAGTTTACGATACTACCATACTCAATATAATCTCTAAGCTGTTTTGCTGCCATCACTGCACAGTTTTCTTCAGACTCTGGTGTTGAAGCACCAAGGTGTGGGATTGCAATAACATTATCATATCCTAAAAGCTCATCATTAGGGAAATCAGTTACGTATTTTTTAACTGTACCATCTTTTAAAGATTTATATAACGCCTCATAATTTAAAAGACCATTTCTTGCAAAGTTTAAAATAACAACACCTTTTTTCATCTTTGCAAACTCTTCCACGCCCAAAAATCCTTTTGTCTTATCGATTAATGGCACATGCAATGAAATATAATCAGCTTTTGCTAACAACTCTTGAAGATTGTGCTCACGCTCAACAGAACGAGACAAACCCCATGCAGACTCTATTGAAATATATGGGTCATACCCGATAACATCCATGCCAATAGCAGCAGCAGCATTTGCTACCATAACGCCAATCGCACCAAGTCCAATAACACAAAGTGTTTTTCCACGAAGCTCAGGACCTACAAAGTTCTTCTTGCCTTTTTCAGCTAGAGGTAAAACTTGATCACCTTCACCTTTTAACGTCTTTGCCCAAGAAACAGCCTCGATTATATTACGAGAAGCCATAAGCATTCCTGCCAAAACAAGCTCTTTAACTCCATTTGCATTAGCACCAGGTGTGTTGAATACAACAACTCCCTCATTAGCACATCTATCAAGCGGGATATTGTTAACACCAGCACCAGCTCTAGCAATCGCTAAAACTTCCTTGTCAAAAACTTCATCATGCAAACTTGCAGATCTTACAATCGCACCATCATATTTTGTTTCATCATCACTTATCAAATATTTATCTTTATGCAGATAATCATCCACCACAGTTGAAACTGGATTATATGTTCTAATTTTATACATTCTATTCTCCTTCTAGGTCATACCTAGCATTCTATTTTCATACTATATCTTCTAGTTATTAGCTTCAAACTCTTTCATAAAGTCAATAAGCGCTATAACACCCTCAATTGGCATCGCATTATATATACTAGCTCTCATTCCACCAGAAAGCCTATGTCCTTTTAAAAACATCAAGTTTGCTTGCTCTGCTTCCTTTACAAACTTAGTATCCAAATCAGTATCACTAGTTGCAAAAGTTACATTCATAAGCGATCTGTCCGCTTTGTTTGCAATCCCATGATACATCTTTGAGCCATCAATATAATCATAAAGCAAATTCGCTTTTTCTACGTTCTTTTTATTAATTGCGTCGATTCCACCATTTTCTTTAAGCCACTCAAATACTTTTCCAGCCATATATATAGAATATGTTGGCGGTGTGTTAAACATAGAATCAGAATCCCTATGAGTCTTATAAGCCATCATAGTTGGAATATCTTGCGGTGCATTATCTATAAACTCGTTTTTAACAATAACGATTGTAAGCCCAGCTGGTCCAATATTCTTTTGCGCTCCCGCAAAGATAACCGCATAATCGCTTACATCGATCTTTTCTGATAATATACATGATGACATATCAGCAACGATTGGAATACCACCAGTATCAGGTAGACTATTAAACTTTGTTCCAAAAATAGTGTTGTTAGGAACGATATGTACATAATCAACATCCTTGTTAAACTCAGACTTTTCAACCTTTGGAATATACGTATACGCTTTATCGTCTGATGATGCAACAACATTTGCATCAGCAAACTTCTTAGCTTCTGCAATAGCTTTTTTCGCCCAAATTCCTGTACATATAAAATCTGCTTTTTTGTGCTTTGTCATCAAGTTTAGCGGTATCATATAAAACTGTGTGGATGCTCCACCTTGAAGAAATAAAACGCTATAATCATCAGGAATATCCATCAAATCACGTAAGTCCTTTTCAGTTTTTTTAGCAATAGCATCAAAAACTTTACCTCTATGGCTCATCTCCATAACATTCATTCCACTATCACCATAGGACATAAACTCTTCCTTAGCTGATTTTAAAACTTCCTGCGGTAAACAAGCTGGTCCTGCTGAAAAATTGTAAACTTTTTTTCCCATTATTACTCCTCCAAAAAACTTTTATATAAATTATTAAATCATTAATCACAGATTGAGAATTCTTTCACAAAGACATAATACTATATCCCTGTATTTTTATCAAGTATATTATTGCATTATATTTCATATCTTTGATTGTGTAAACACCAATAATCAAATATAATATAATTATCCTCAATATGAAAGGAAAATGTCATGGATTCAATATCAAATTTAAAACTAAGATCAAAAAAGGTATTAAGTGGCAGTTACTGGAAGGCACTTTTAGTCTCATTTATAGCAGCAGTTGCTAATGGACAATGCAAAGGCAATGGATCTGGAATCAACTATGATAACGATATCTCAATTGCCGAAACTTTTACTGGCAAAACTTTTCAAAATATCGAATCTTTTTTCGCTGAGTTTTGGGGTTTAATCTTAGTCATAGGTTTATTCGTAATACTGTTTTTCATTATTATCTCGTATGTAATGAAAGCATTTTTAGGAAATCCAGTATTAGTAAGTGCAAATAAATATTATATAGAAGCATCTAAGGGCAATTTTGATTTAAAATATATAAGCTTTTGTTTTAATAAAAGCTATCTAAACATCGTACTTACAATGTTTTTAAAAGATTTATATGTGTTTTTATGGTCGCTACTTCTCATCATCCCTGGAATCGTTAAAGCCTATTCTTATAGTATGGTCGGATACATTCTAGCCGAAAACCCAGCTACGGATCATAAATCAGCTCGTGATAAAAGCGAATCGCTGATGATGGGTAATAAAGGACGGCTATTCCTATTAGACCTATCATTTATAGGCTGGTATCTATTAGGCTTTATTTTGCTATTTATCGGTGCATTCTTTGTTGTCCCATATCACACTGCAACAAGAATCGAGTTTTTTAACGATCTATATCATGACAGGCAATCTTCTTCATCATATGAGCTTAATGGAGAAACAATCTCATATTAATCTATGTTATAATATATAGATAAATTTAAACGCTTGATAAATTGCAATTGATAATGCTTTTTATCAGGCGTTAATAATATAAAAAATAAAGATATTTTAATGAATATTAGCGAATTTAAAGGAATGGTCGTAAACATGGATCTTTTTGATAGCAACGTAAATAACAACGCCCCACTAGCAGATAGAATAAGACCAAGAAACTTGGATGAGTTTTTTGGTCAAGAACATATTGTAGGAAAAGGAAAGTTGCTAAGAAGAGCAATTCAGGCTGATAGCCTAACATCCTCAATCTTTTATGGACCACCAGGAACAGGCAAAACCACACTTGCTAATATCATAGCAAACACAACAGGTGCTTCATTTAAAAAACTCAACGCAGTAACAAGCGGAGTTAAAGATGTAAGAGTTGTAATCGAGCAAGCCGAAGAGCGTCTTAGATTACACCAACTTCCAACTTATCTCTTGTTAGATGAGTGTCATAGATGGTCAAAGTCACAATCAGATAGCATTTTACCAGCGATCGAAAAAGGCATTATCCGATTTATTGGATCCACAACGGAAAATCCAATGATTGCAATGACAAACGCTATTGTTTCAAGATGTAGGCTTTTTCAGTTTTTTGCATTAACTCAAGAAGATATAAAAAACATTATTATTAAAACTATAAACGACGAAGAGCGTGGGTTTGGCAAAATGAAAGTTAAACTTGACGATGAAGCATTAAACCACCTATCAAGCATAGCTAATGGAGATGCAAGGTCTGCACTCAACGCAATTGAGCTTGCAGTACTCACAACACCAAAAAACGAAGATGGCAAAATCATAATAGACCTAGCAAGCGCAGAGGAATCAATTCAGCGAAGAGCCCTTAGGTGTGATGATAGAGAATATCACAATATGCTATCGGCTTTTTGTAAATCACTTCGTGGTTCAGACTCAGACGGTGCTCTGTTTTGGTTTGCAAGAATGATAATCGCTGGAGTTGATCCAAGAGTAATCGTAAGAAGACTTATCGTACACTCAAGTGAAGATGTAGGAGTCGCAAACCCGTCCGCATTGACACAAGCTACCGCTGCCGCAACGGCTCTAGAATTTATTGGGTTTCCCGAAGCAAGATTGAATATTGCCCAAGCAATAATAATGGTGTGTGAATCACCAAAATCAAATTCAGTCAACAATGCAATAAGTGCCGCTTTTGCCGATGCTGAAAAAGCTTATCAGGTTGAAGTTATGCCGCATCTTAGGTATTCTCATGTTAGGGGAGCCGAGGAGATGGGAAATGGCGTTGGGTATAAATATGCACACGACTATAAAAACCACTATACGGATCAGCAATACTTGCCAGATGAGTTTAAAGATCACGTTTACTATAAACCAACAGATCAAGGGCATGAAAAGACAATAAAGCAAATTAGAAAAATAATCCGAGAGGATTGATAAATTTAAACTTAACGCAAAACCTCCAAGTCAGCATATACATGCAAGCTTGGAGGTCTCTTAATTTTTTCATTTTCAAGTTATCTTAAATAAACTACTTGTCCTTATCTTTACCGTTCAATCTCTTCCAATATCTTTTTACGAAAATCACCATGTATACAACAATCGCAATAAATACAGGGATCATCATAAGCATAGAAATATCAGTTTTCCCCAAATAATCCAATACGCCTTGTACAATAAGTATCGGTCCAATAATCCAACACATAATACGTAAGAGTTTATTTGAACTCTCTTTGATATCCTCTGGATAATCGTTTTTATAAACTGGTCCACTACCAGTAATAGCAGAATATAGTGCAAAAGCACCAATCGCTATATTTATCATTCCGAACATAGAATTAAAATTGCCCATTATTTCTCCTTTTTTTGTTTCTTAATTTTATTATAGTAACTTATTCGTTTGTTTATAAACATCACCAGAACCAAGTGTTAAAACTAAATCACCAGGTTTAGCGTTTTTATCCATGTACTCATTAATTTGCTCAAAAGTCGCAACATAGATACACTCAGAATCACTCTTATTGATTTCATCCACCAAATCCGTTGCATGAATTTGACCAAGATCAATATCACGACCAGGATAGATATCAGGAACAATAACAGTATCAGCCATGCCAAAACATGTTCCATACTTTTCTTTTAAAGTCATTGCACGAGTATAAGAGTTGCATTGAAAAACAACCCAAAGTTTTTCATGCGGATATTTTGAAGCTCCATCCAGACATGCTAAAATCTCATTAGGATGATGAGCATAATCATGAACAACTCTAACACCGTTCTTCTCGCCCATATATTCAAATCTTCTACCAACAAGATTGTATTCTTTTAAAGCCGTGGCCGCAACTTCTATATCAACACCAAACACCTCGTTGCATATAGTAAACGCACTAAGCGCATTAGCCATATTATAGCCACCTGGAACAGAAAGCTCAACTCTTCCAGTGACCTTTCCATCTTTAACAACATCAAATGATGGACAACCCATAGGTGAATATTCAACGCTCGCTACACCATATCCATTACCGTCATTTTTGATTCCATACTCAGTTAAATCATAACCAGTATCAGATAAAGAATGAGCCATTTCATCATCTCTTGATAAAAATAGTTTTCCACTTTTCGGCATCAAGTTTACAAACTGCTTAAAAGTTCTATAAATATGATCGATATCATCATAACAATCAAGATGGTCATCATCGATATTATTAACCAAGATATGCGTTGGTGAAAGCTTTAAAAAGCTTTGAACATACTCACAAGCTTCTGTTACAAAATACTTCTTTCCTTTTCCAAGCTTAACTCCAGACCCTAAAAAGTCTACCATTCCACCAACATGTACTGTAGCATCAACGTCCGCTCTTTCCAAAATAAGAGCAATCATAGATGTTATGGTTGTTTTTCCATGACATCCAGCAATACAAACAACATTTTTATACTCATTTGATATAAGTCCAAGTAATGATGCACGATCTATCATAGGAATTCCCAATTCAACCGCACGCTTATATTCTACATTTACTGGTTTAATCGCCGCTGAATAAACACATAATTTTGCACTATCAACGCAAGAAGCCTCATGTCCAATCTTTACATCAATTCCATCTTGTATAAGTTTTTCAGTAAAAACCGACTCGTTCATGTCGGATCCAGTCACGTTATATCCGATGTTTTTTAGTATTAGAGCAAGACCACTCATACTACATCCGCCTATCCCTATAAAGTGAATGGTTTCATTTTTAAAGCTATTTAGCGTTTTTATATCCATTATTTTACCTCGCCTCTTTCCTAATATGTCTAATTATAATATAAACACAAAGCCCATAAATTCATTAATGATTATATAGACAACTTTGCACTCAATATATAACTAAAGCATACATTAGTGATTATACTCTAATAATATGATAGTTTTCAACGAAAATATTATTAATTTTCTTCTATTTTTAATAAAAATGTAAAACCAAATCTTATATTGCATAAAAACTCGACTTTTATATTGTAATACTTTATATATATTGATATTATTATTCCATAAATATTTTTTTGAAAGAGGGTTAACATATGGATAAACCTGTCAATGATCAAAAAGTTTCGACAAAACTCACAAAAAAAGAACGAGCTTGGATAATGTACGATTGCGGAAACTCTGCATATTCTATGGCAATAACAACCGCACTTTTACCTGTATACTTTGGAATGTTTAAACAGGGTTCATCAATGGATCTTGGATATTTCAATTCACTTGCAAGCATTATCGTTGCACTAATAAGTCCAATACTTGGAACTATTGCCGATTATAAAGATACTAAAAAAAGATTCTTTATATTCTTTGCACTTCTAGGCGTAGTTTTCACAGGTGCACTTTCAGTTGTGCCTATCGGTCAATGGCAAGCATTAGTTGCGTTCTATATGATAACTTGCGTTGGATTTGCTGGTGCAAATATCTTCTATGATTCATTTTTGGTAGATGTTACATCAAATGATAGAATGGATAAAGTTTCAGCCAATGGATTTGCTTATGGATATATCGCATCAGTAATACCTTTTGCAATATCTTTGGGCGTTGTTTTAGCATGCGGTATGGAAAACTTTATCGGATTTCAACTTGCATTTATAATAACAGCACTCTGGTGGGGACTATTCACAATTCCGATGATAAAGCATGTTAATCAAACACATTATATCGAAAAACAACCAAAACCGATTGCAATGAGCTTTAAACGACTAGCTAAAACTTTTAAAAATATCAAGAGCTATAAACTTGTTTTTGGATTTTTAATCGCTTACTTTTTATATATCGACGGCGTTGATACAATAATCAAAATGTGCGTACCTTATGCAACAGGAACTTTAGGTCTTGATAGCAGTAATATAATCCTTATGCTAGGAATCTTGCTTGTTATCCAGATTATCGCTTTCCCATGCGCTATTCTTTATGGTCGTTTGGCTAAAAAATATTCCACAAGAACTATGATTATCGTTGGAATTATCACATATATAGTCGCTTGTACATACGCTTTCTTTATGAGATCAGTTGTCGATTTCTTTGTACTAGGTGCACTTATCGGATCTGCCCAAGGTGGAATACAAGCACTATCAAGATCATATTATGCAAAAATTATTCCAAAGCAAAACTCAAACGAGTTCTTTGGTTTTTATAATATCTTTGGAAAGTTTGCAGCCATAATCGGTCCATTCTTGATGGCTCTAACAGTTACTGTTGGAAAAAATGCTGGTCTAACCTTGCAGTTTGCAACTAAAATTTCGATCTTTGCAATCGTACCACTTTTCGTTGCTGGACTAATTATGTTCCTTCGTATGCCTAAGGAAGATGAAATCGAAGAAGCAAAAGCTATTAACTAAAATATATTTAAGAAATTTAAAACGACCGATTATAAAATATATAGTCGGTCGTTTTCATATAATTATATAAAACTATTTTCTAGTATGCACCACAGATAAATATTCATCGTTATTTTCAAGTGAGCTTTCAAAATCATCAGCAATTTTAGCTTCAGGAAATCCGCACCTAAGCGCCAATATCGCCTTGTCCACTAGCTTGAATTTTCTAAGAAGATTCAATAATCTCGATTCACGCTTATAGACTTTCATAAACATAAAAGCATCAGAGGCTTTTAAAACTTTCTCGATCTTTTCATCACTAGCATTCATTGGGATTATAGAAAGAACCTCATCCTTTTCAATCAGCGGTCTATTGTCCATCGCTGCCGCCGCACAAAAAGAAGTAATTCCAGGGATTGTCTCAATAGCAACTCTTGTCTTTACCGCCTTTGCAATATACCCATATGTGCTATAAACACTAGGATCACCCAAAGTGATAAATCCAACATTCTTCCCTTCATTAACATGCTTTTCAATAATATCCGCAGCTACATTTCCTGCTTTAACAAAAACAGATTCATCAACCACCATCGGAAAACTAATATACTCAATCTTTAAATTATCTTTAAAGTATTTTTCGGCAATAGTATAAGCAACGCCTTTTTTTCCACTCTTTGTTTCTGGTATTAACAAAACATCCAATTCATTAAGCACCTCTGCCGCTTTAATCGTCAGCAGTTTTTCATCACCAGGACCAACCCCAATGCCATAAAATTTACCCATATTAACTTATCTCCTCTAAAACTGCTCTATTTATTTCAATCGTTCTATCAATATCATCCTTGCTGTGTGCATAAGATAAGAAAATCCCTTCAAACTGAGCAGGTGGCATCAGCACCCCTCGCTCAATCATGCCTTTAAAATATCTGCTATACATATCAGTGTCACAAGTCATAACATCCGCATAACCTTTGATTTCATTATCAGTAAAGAACAAGCAAACCATTCCACCAACTCTAACAACTTTTGCACTCACACCAGTTTCCGCTATATTAGCTTCAAACCCATCAGCCAAACGCTTTGCCATATCCTCAACATGCTGATAAACCTCGCTGTGATTTTTAAGGTAATTAACAACGTTATGCCCCATCTTCATTGCAACAGGATTACCCGACAATGTGCCTGCCTGATATACAGGCCCATTCGGTGCAATAACATCCATTATCTCTTTTTTACCTCCATATGCACCAACAGGAAGTCCACCACCTATGATTTTGCCCAAACAAGTCATATCAGGAGTTATGCCAAAATACTTTTCAGCACCACCATATGCAAGGCGATATCCAGTGATAACTTCGTCAAAGATAAGAACAGTACCATGCTCTTTTGTTATAGCTCTAAGCTCGTTTAAAAACTCCATGCTCGGTGCAACAACACCCATATTGCCAGCAACAGGCTCAACGATTACTGCCGCAATCTCACCCTTATTAGCTTCAAAAATCTCTTTTAGATTATCAACATCGTTATAAGATCCAACCAAAGTATTCTTTACGATATCATCAGGAACACCAGGGCTTGTCGGAACACCAAATGTCAGCGTACCAGAGCCGGATTTAACAAGCAAACAGTCGCTATGACCATGATAACACCCCTCAAATTTTAAAATCTTATCTCGCTTTGTATATCCACGAGCAACCCTTAATGCGCTCATTGTAGCTTCTGTTCCAGAGTTAACCATCCTAACCATATCAATAGATGGATGCGCCTCGATAATAAGCTGTGCCATATCGATCTCAGCTTTTGTTGAAACACCAAAGCTTGTACCATTTTGCAAGCAATCCATAACGCCATCATTCGCGATATCAGATGCATGACCCAAAATCATAGGTCCCCACGAGCCGATATAGTCGATATACTTATTGCCATCAGCATCTGTAATATATCCACCCTTAGCCGACTTTACAAACAGTGGATCGAGTCCAACAGATTTAAACGCCCGAACAGGACTATTAACGCCACCAGGTATACTCTTTTTCGCTTTATCAAATAACTCTTTTGATTTATTAAATTCCATCCATATTCTCCTATAAAAACTTTTGAACTTCTTTTGCAAAGTAAGTGATAATAATCTTCGCACCGCTACGCTTTATTGCAACCAAGCTCTCATATATCGCCATCTTATCAACAACGCCCTGCTTAACCCCATTATAAAGCATCGCATATTCACCACTAACCTGATATGCCGCCATTGGAACGTCAAAATTATCATATCCTGCTTTGATAATATCAAGATAAGCACCAGCAGGCTTTACCATCAAAATATCAGCTCCCTCAACGATATCAAGCTCCATCTCCTTGATCGCTTCTCTGCCGTTAGCATAATCCATCTGGTAGGTCTTTCTATCACCAAACTTTGGTGCAGAATCCACAGCATCTCTAAAAGGTCCATAATAGTTTGATGCAAACTTTGCACTATATGACATGATTGCAACATGAGAAAACCCAGCCGTATCCAATGCTTTTCTTATCTCCAACACTCGTCCATCCATCATATCGGACGGTGCAATAATATCAGCACCAGCCGCCGCTTGACTTACTGCTATTTTCGCCAGAACCTTAACCGTTTCTTTTCGCATTATATGCCCATCATTATCAAAGTAACAACAATGTCCATCATCCTTAAATGGACAAAGACAGACATCAGAAGCAACAAGCATATCAGGGTCGATGCTTTTTATTTGTGCAATCGCTCGCTGAGATATCCCATCATGGGCATAAGCACATCTACCATCAACATCTTTTTCAGCAGGCTCGCCAAAAATCAGAACGGATTTGATTCCTTTATTTTTCAGCATCTTTATTTCCGCCTCTAGCATGTCAACCGATATATGATATTGCTCTTTCATGGAAGAAATCTCTTCACGCACATTTTCGCCCTCAACAACAAAAAGTGGATACATAATATCATCCATACTAAGTTGCGTCTCACGCACCAAACTACGCATCGCATTGCTACCCCTAAGCCTTGTAGGTCTCGTCAATTTCCCTATCATAATACTAACTCCTTAATAATCCCATCTATATTATGCTCTTTTGCCTCAGCATAAATCTTTAATCCAAATTCAATAATTTTCTTAGAAGTAATTGGTCCAATCGATATAATTTTTATACCATCAAGCAATCCCAAATTCTCTTTTCCAATAACATCAACAAAGTTTTCAACAGTAGATGAGCTTGTAAAAGTCAGATAATCAATCTGTCCATCTTCAATCATCTGGATTTCATTTGAATAATCCAAATTTGCTTTTATAGTTTTATAAATACCAACTCGCTTCACATCACAAATCTCACCCAATTTATCGGATAAAAAGTCCCTAGCATTATCCGATATAGGAAGTAAAACTCTATCATCTTTGGTCAATTTATCCTTCAAAGTTTCATAAATGCTCTCGGATACAAATTTCTCTGGCACGATATCAGCCGATATTCCATGCGCTTTTAAAGCTTCATCGGTTTTATTTCCAACTGCAACAATCTTTAATCCAGCAAGTTTTCTTGAATCCAGTCCCATCTTAGATAATGATTCAAAGAAAATCTTAACACTATTATAGCTTGTTAAAATCAGATAACTATATCTTTCAATCTCATTAATTTCAACATCAAGTCCACTATCAATTATCGGATTGATTTTAATAACAGGCATAGTAATCGCCTCACCGCCTAAATCTTTTATGCTTTCAACCAATGCAGATTCCTGTACCCTTGCTCTTGTAACAATCACTTTTTTACCAAATAACGGTTTAGTCTCAAAAAAGCTTAAACTCTCTCGCTTTTCAACAACTTTACCTACAACAATAAGTCCAGGAGCTTTTGCTCCAACCTCTTTAGCAATCTTTGCAATATTAGAAAGATTTCCAACAGTAGTTCTCTGATTGACGCTACTCGCCTTTTCCACAATAGCAACAGGCATCGATTTATCCATGCCATTATCCATAAGCCCATTACAGATATTATCAAGATTACCCATGCCCATCAAAAACACAAGCGTTCCGCTAAGCTTTGCATAAAGATCATATGGAATATTAGCTACGCCATCCTTATGATGACCGGTTATAACATGAAAAGACCTAGCAATCCCACGATGCGTTATTGGAATTCCAGCATAAGCGATTCCGCCGATAGAAGAGCTGATTCCAGGTACAACCTCAAACTCAATCCCCGCTTGATGCAAAACCTCGCCCTCTTCGCCACCACGACCAAAGACATAAACATCGCCACCTTTAAGACGTACAACCGTCTGAGCTTGTCTAGCCTTTTCCACCAATAACTCGCTTATATCCTCTTGCTTCATGGTGTGATTATTAGCGACTTTACCCACATAAATAAGCTCAGCATTTTTTTTGTTAAAATCCAAAAGCTCAGGGTTTGCCAAATAATCGTATACGATTACATCAGCCTTCTCAATCGCCTCTTTGCCTTTTAATGTGATGAGTTTTTTGTCACCGCACCCAGCACCAACCAAATATACTTTACCCATTATTTAAGTTCTCCTTTGATGCTAGCCGCAAGCCTCTTTGCTATAATCTTATAATCACTCTTGTTAGCCGTAATTGTTTTTCTGACGATCTTCTCATCATCACCAAAAAGCCCAGTTAGCTTTATATTTTCATCAAACATTTCGCAATACCCACCAGTAGGCGTATGACATCCACCCTCGATAGCTGATAAAAAACCACGCTCAACATTTGCTCTTAATTGCGTCATTTCATCCGATAAGCATGCTAGAATTTCTTTCACCGCTTTATCATTTGCCCTTACTTCCAAAGCCAAAATCCCTTGGCATGGTGCACACACCATAATCTCATTTTCAATCGGGATTATATTGACACCCTCTTTTTTATATCCAATTCGATTAAGCCCAGCCATAGCCAAAATAGCTCCATCATAACCATTTGCTATCATCTTATCAATACGAGTTTCAACATTCCCACGGATTCCAACAAGCTCAATATCCTGGCGGGCTTGCTTTATCTGCATCTGTCTTCGCTTGCTTCCAGTAGCAACGGTCGCCCCCTTTGGCAAGTCCAATAATGAGCTAACATCATGAGTAGTTACAAGTGCATCACGATGATCCTCCGCTTTTGGAAAAGATGCCAAGCCAAGTCCACTAGGCAAATCGGCTGGCATATCCTTTAAGCTGTTAACAGAAAAATCAATACGCCCATCCAAGATCTGATCTTCAATCTCTTTGACAAAAAGTCCTTTGTCACCGATTTTCTCAAGTGGAATATCAGTGATAAGATCACCCTTAGTCTTTATAATTTTTATATCAACATCCAAATTCTTATAATGCTTTTTAAGCTCACTTACCACCCATTTTGTTTGTGTAAGTGCCAATTTACTTCCACGAGTTCCAACTGTTAATTTATTCATCTATATTCTTTATAACCTCTTCTATCTCCGATGCACTCATATCCAATGCATCTTTTAAAATCTTCTTATCCAAGCCTTTTTTGATTACAATTCTTCGCAATTTTGTATGAGCTAAAAACTTATCCACCATAGTTTTATCGATTGATTCCAAAAACTTATCGGCAAGCCATTTTGAAAAACTAGGGTTTTTACCATAAGTAGAAACGCTAATCTCTATATCATCAACTCTTCTTATCGAAGTCAAGCTCATATCCGATTTCCCACTTACATTCAAGCACAATATATTTTGACTTTCGCATCTATCCGTAATCCTTGCATTTAACTCAGCATTTTGCGTCGCACATACTATGATAAAATATCCATCTTCATCGCCATCATTATAATCTGCTATTCTAATATCGTCAGAATATTTATAAAATGTATCAATAACATCTCTTGCAATAACAGATATTATTGCTCCAGCTTCAGAAAACTTTTTTGCTTTTTTAGCAGCGATTTTACCACCGCCAATAAACAGAACTTTTTTTCCGATTAGATCAAGCGAAACCATCATATTTGTTACTCTCCTTTTAGATCAAATAAAAACTCAACTGTCTTTTTAATCTCGTCAACCGATTGATTTGCACTCGCCGTCTTCATCTGCTTTATCGGCTTATTGATAACTTTTTTAACGCAAGATCGTATAATCTTTTGCATATTATAATGGTCTTTCTCTGATAGCGGAATATTTTTTTCCACTGTTGCAAAAATTTCATCATATACCTCATCACCAAACCCATTGAGCTTTTCAATGGTTTCATCAAAGCTAGATTTTTCAATCCACTCTTCAATCATGTCCACTTCCCTATCGATTTTTCCAAGTATTTTCTGGGAAATGTCAGCCCTAAAATCTGCATTTTTCTTACTGATTGCCTTTAAGTCATCAACATCATAAAGGCTAATACCATCTCGCTCTTTAATCCTTGCATCAATATCTCTAGGTACAGCAACATCCATAAATAAAATCGGCTTATTAAGCTGTCTTACTTTATCAGAAGATATAATAAGATGCGGAGATGCCGTCGCTCCAAACACAACATCCATATCCTCAAGCATTTCATACCTCTCATCAAACGGAATTATCTTAGCATTTGGAAACTCCTCTTTAATTCCAGTTACAACATCCAAGTGATGATGGCGTCTTGTTGCGATATACACATTTGCACTCGCATAAACATATTTTAATATCAGCTTTCCAAACTTGCCCATACCGATAATCATTACATTTTTACCGTCAAAACTTCCAATTTTCTCTGCTACAAACTTGACCGCAATCGATGCAATGCTCAGTGGGTTTTCCGAAATCCGATATTCACTCTTCATCTTTTTAGCAAAAGTAATAGCCGACAAAACGACCTTATTTAGCACCTTCTTGCTAGTCTTATATTTTATGCTATAATCAAGTGCATCTTTTACTTGCCCTAAAATCTGGTCTTCACCAACAACCATGGAATCAAGCCCTATCGCTACTTTATAAAGCTGAAATAATGCGTTTTTATCCGTAAGATGATAAAGATAATACTCCATATCCTCGCCAAACTTATCACAAATATAGTCTGAGACTATGTTTTTAACATCATCTTTTCCAAAATAAGTATAATAAATCTCTGTTCGATTACAAGTTGAAAGCAACATAAACTCGGACACACCCAAACATGATAATGCCTCAGTAAACTGCGCTTTTCTAGTTTTTGTAAAAGTAAGCCTTTGACGAATATCCAAAGACGCATTTTTATGACTTACCCCAATCATACCAACTTTCAAATTATCACCCATCCTAATAAATCATTAATTATTACAATATATAGCTTATTCCAAAGTAAACCAAAGCACACAATATAAGCGACAAAAAAGCCGTCACATACATCAACTTGTTCATCGCAATTATATCATCAGCTTTAACTTCTTTTATACTATCACCAATAGTCGGTTTATAAACGCTCTTTCCAAAATACTCATGTTCACCGCCAAGCTGAATGTTTAGTGCACCAGCAGCCGCACTTTCAGTAAGTCCACAATTCGGACTAAGATGATTGCGTTTATCTCGCTTTAAAATCTTAAAGGAATTTTTCATATCAAGCCCACAAAGTCCAGCAGAAATCGCCATCAAAAATCCAGCAATCCTAGCAGGAATATAGTTTAGCGCATCATCCATTTTCGCCGAAAATCGACCTAAATCTATATACTTGTCGTTTTTATACCCAACCATAGAATCCAAAGTACTTACTGCTTTAAACCCAATCGCGAAGATTGGTCCGCCGATAAAAAGATAAATCAACGGCGTCACAATCCCATCAGTAGTATTTTCCGCCACAGTCTCCACCGTCGCTTTTATAACTTCATCTTCGGTTAGATTAGTAGTATCACGCCCAACAATATAAGAAACTCTCTTTCTTGCATCTTCCAAAGAAATATCCAAAGCTTTTTTAACCATCTTCGCTTCATATGCCAAGCCCTTTATCGACAAAACAGCATAAGAAAAATAAACAATGCCGATATAATATAGAATATCTGCTATACCTTTAAACAAAATAAGCACCAATGCGGTAATCAGCATAGAAGAAAAAACCGTTGCAAAACAAAGAACAACACCACCGATTCTAAGTTGCTTTTCGCTAAAAGCTCTTTTTCTAATAATCGCCTCAAACTTTTCAATCAACATTCCAATAACCCTTACAGGATGAAAACACCAATAAGGATCACCGATCAATATATCAAAAATAAAACCCAAGACATACAAATTCATTATACTCAAGCTTCACCCCTCATAATCTTATAAACCATATCCATATCAACTGCGTTTCTTACAATATCAGCCAACCTATCATACTCGCCCTCTTTGTAAGCTTCAAAAGTAACAGTATCGGACATATCCCTATCGAGCCCTTTTTGCGCTCTTATGTTGTTGATAACACCACGTAAAAATCCACTATTATCAAAAATCCCATGAATGTATGAGCCAAAAACATTGCCTTTTAGATTAGAAACTCCATCCAGCTCATTTATCTCTTTATCATTTGATTTCACTATATTTATCGCTTTTTTAACATCATTACCAAAAGTGCTCTTGCCCATATGAATCTCATATCCCTCAACGCTTGTTCCTCCAAGTCCGCCAAGCATACCAACGCCATCATCCAAGATTTGTCCATCAACACGAGTCGTCACCTTTTCCTTTTCAAAGACAACATCCATATCAAGAAGTCCCATACCAGAGATATTCTCAATCCTAGATTCCGTATGATAAGGGTCAGATAGCGAATTTGCAAGCATCTGATATCCACCACAGATCCCAATAACATGCTTTCCAGCTCTGGCATGACGAACGATATATTCATCCATGCCTATGGATTTAAGATATAACAAGTCCTCAATAGTATTTTTAGTCCCAGGCAAGATGATAAGATCAGGATTTCCGATTTTATCCATACTATCAACATATCGCATTGTAATAGATTTTTCCAATGAAAACACATTATAATCCGTATAGTTTGACAGATGAGGAAGTCTTATAACCGCAACATCGATATCACCAGAGTTTACAACCCTATCAAACCTTTCAGAAACAGAATCCTCATCCTCAATATCAACATCCAAATATGGTACAACTCCCAAAACAGGGATTTTTATTATATCCTCAAGCATATCGATTCCAGGTTTTAAGATATTAACATCACCGCGAAATTTATTGATAATAACACCTTTAACTCTTGCTCTTTGCTCAGGCTTTAAAAGTTGAAGAGTTCCCGCAATAAATGCAAAAACACCACCCTTATCGATATCTCCAATGAGTATTACAGGGCTATCAGATAGTTCCGCCATGCCCATATTTACGATATCACCATCAGCCAAGTTGATCTCAGCAGGCGAACCAGCACCTTCCAAAACTATATACTCATAGTTTTCAGCCAAGCCATCATAAGTATCCTTAACCATATCTTTAAGATCTGGCTTTATGCTATGATACTCGATAAAATCCATATTAGCATAGACCTTACCGTTTACGATAATCTGGCTTTTTTTATCAGATGTCGGCTTTAATAAGATTGGGTTCATTGTAACATCTGGCTCAATACCAGCCGCCTCAGCCTGAACGACTTGAGCACGCCCCATCTCATGACCTTTTTTTGTTATATAAGAATTAAGCGCCATGTTTTGTGATTTAAAAGGTGCAACGCTAAATCCATCTTGCTTAATAATCCGACAAAACGCCGCAGTCAATAAACTCTTTCCAACGGATGAAGCACACCCTTGCATCATAACCGAATTTCTCTTTTTTACATCACTCATCTATTTACTCCTCTTAATAACAACAACTTGCACGCCCATTTTTTTAGCTGCCATAACCTTTTGCTCAACTCCACCGACTTTGCCACTATCCTTTGTAACGATATATTTTATATCATAATCCTTATATGTTATCTGATTAAAATCCTCAGAGAATGGTCCTTGCATTGCGATTATATTCTTAGGTGAAAACCCCAAGTCCTCACACGATTTCAACACCGATGAAGTAGGCAAAACACGAACGACCATCCTATCAATAGCAAGTCTATCCACAAAATAACCAAGCCTACGACTACCGATTGTCATAAGAATCTTTCCACTTACCGATGCAAGATAATCAGCTGCCGCTTTATAACTATCGACAAATATACAGCCCTTATCATCAGAAGAAAAAAATGCTTGTCTCGTTTTAACTTCTAACTTCACATCGATATTTTGACAAACAGCTTTAAGATTAGCATGAATTAAATCAGCATAAGGATGAGTTGCATCGATAATTTTTTCTGGTTTTCGATCTTTAATCAGTGCTTCAATCTGGCTTATATCAAGCGGAGTATCCATAACCTCGATATTTGAATCTTTTCTATAAAGACTTGCTCCATAACTGGTTGTAACGCACACCAAAAGTTTTTGCCCTGCATCCGCAAGCTTATATACGTAATCTCTAGCATCAGATGTTCCAGCAAAAACTATTATCATACCGAATATCCCCTTGGAGTGACCATCTTACCATCGCTTACAAAAGTCTTAGAGTTTCCAATCACAACTGTCGTGCTCATATTTATCTCACACTTACACATATCATCTAAGTTTGTAATCTCAATCTGCTGATTATCACGATAGGCGTTTCTAACCAAACCAACAGGAGTAGTCGCATCTTTAAATTTAAGCAAGATTTCACGCGCACTATCGATAATATCAGGTCTAGCCTTGCTCTTTGGATTATAGATTACGATTACAAAATCACCAATCCCAGCGCACTCGATACGCTTTTTGATAAGCTCAATATCAGTAAGCCAGTTGGAAAGCGAGATGGTAACAAAATCATGCATAAGCGGCGCGCCCAAAAGCGAAGCCGAAGCTGTCGCAGATGTTATCCCAGGTACAACCTCAACATCAACATCCACTTTTTCCTGCATCACAATCTCATAGATAAGCCCAGCCATGCCATAAACTCCAGCATCACCGCCAGAAACAAGTGCAACTTTTTTACCTTCAGCCGCAAGCTCAACCGCTTTCTTACATCGCTCAACCTCACCATGCATTCCAGTCTGAACAATCTCTTTGCTCTCAACCAAATGTGCAATCTGCTTTATATATCTTGTATATCCAACGATTATTTCGCTATCATTCATAGCCGAAACAGCCGCTGGTGCAATATACTCGTCTTTTCCAGGTCCAGTACCCACTACATATAATTTATTCATTTATATTATCCTCTTATCTTCCATAATGATATTGTCATTCCATCTTTTCGCCTTAACTGGCCTACTTGCTCGCCATGATATGATCCGATATACCCACAAGGCTCACTTACTGCTCTTACTCCAATCGTTTCTTCCACAAAGGATGATCCATCAAATAAATGTTGTATCTTTACAATCCTAGATCTGGATATCGTTTCAAACTTTCCGCCCAATATCTTAGCACCTTCTATAAAACATGTTTCATCTTTCTTGATAGAAACCGACACTATCTTATTGACGCTATTTTCATTTATATTATGCGCTTTCAACTCAGCCCTAATCAGCTCTAGCACCTTTTCAGTTTCAGTTCCTCGCCTACATCCCATACCGATAACTATATTTTTAGGATTTAATACAGCGATATTATCAACCATATTGTCCAACTTTTTTTCCGATATATAAATCGCTCCATCATATAGATGCACATTGTCAATATTATCTTTTATCAGACCAAAATTCTCTTTACCATCATAATCAATCATTACTCGCTTGCCATTTACTATCATCGCAGTAACATCTTTAGCCTTTTTCAAATCATCTATATGACACTCAAGCTTCATTGCAATAGTATCAACAGCCATTTTTCCACTTACATCAGATGCAGTTGTAATAACTGGTTTAGCACCAATAAGCTGCTCAATCTTCCTAGCTTTTTCATTTGCACCGCCAAGATGACCAGAAAGAAGACTGATACAATACTCGCCATTTTCATCCAAAACCAAAACAGCAGGATCAACCGTTTTGTCGATAATATAATCCTTTATCGACCTAACAACAATCCCTGTTGCGGTAACAAAAACCAGCGTTTTTGATTTCAAAAATGCATGTTCAACAACTTCGTTAAAAGTCTCAAAGTTGATCGTATATTCAGTTTTTCTCTTTTCAATAGTCAAGATATCATGCCCACCACCAAGCTTTTCACTTATAGACTTACAAAGCTCAAGACCTTTATGTGTGAGTGATATAAAAACCCAATCTTGTATTCTCACTTATATTCCCTTTCGATATTCGTGCGTAAAACTCTTATCATATAATTTAGAAAGCTCATATTCATCACCCAAGAAATCGCCAACCAAAATCTGCGCTGTCTTTGTGATATTAGCCTTTTTAACTTTATCAGCAATATCTTGAAGTGTTCCAACAACAACTTTCTGATCCTCCCATGTTGCTCGCTGAACAACAGCCACTGGAGTTGTCTTTGCATAAGAAGTCATAAGCTTTGCAACAACATCTTCAATCATACCAACAGATAAGAATATAGCCATTGAAGCTCTGTGCGTTGCAAGACTTTCAAGACTCTCTTTCTCTGGAACAGGAGTTCTTCCAGCATTACGAGTAAGTATTACCGTTTGTGATACTGATGGTAGCGTAAACTCCGCACCTATTGCAGATGCTGAAGCAACAAAAGACGAAACTCCAGGGATAACTTTATACTCGATATTATCCGCTTTTAATGAATCAATCTGCTCACGAATCGCACCATAAATTGAAGGATCGCCAGTATGTACACGAGCTACCATCTTTCCCTCTAAAACAGCCGATTTCATCTCAGCCAGCACTTCATCCAAGTTCATGGATGCACTATTTAAAACTTTCGCCCCCTCTTTATGACTCTCAATAACCTGACGCGGAACCAATGATCCTGCATAGATTATCAAATCACTCTCGTCAATAATCCTCTTGCCTTTAATCGTAAGTAGCTCAGGATCCCCAGGACCTGCACCAATAAAATAAACCACACTCATATCTAAACACCTTTCAAAGCTTTTTTAAAGCTCATAATAAATTTCTCATTCTCACTGTTTTTCTTAACTGCAACTCGCATATAATACTCATCCAAGCCGATATAGTTTTTGCAGTTTCTAACCAGTATCTTATCTTGTTTTAAGCTAACTTCAACCTCATCACATGTTCTACCTATATTCTTTAAATCAACAAGCAAAAAGTTCGCATCAGAATCCAATACTTTAACTCCCAATTTTTCAAGCTCAACCTTAAACTTTTCTTTTGAATCCAAATTCGCATCATAAGTTTTTGAAACAAAATCTTCTGACTTATCAAGCGCGGTTGCCACTCCACTAGCAAAACATGAAAGCACCCACGGGGTCTGATAATTTTTAAGCCTGTTTATAAACTCTTCATTAGAAACAATATATCCAAGCCTAACACCAGGAATACTGAATAGCTTGGTAAGCGATCCTGCAATAATCGTATCATCAGACATACACGCAAACTCAGCAAGCGACACTCCACAGCTGAATTTTATAAACGCTTCATCCACCAAAAGCAAAACCTTTTTTCTTTCAACAATACTCAAAATTTTCTTTATAATTTCAAGATCAAACCCAGCACCAATAGGGTTTATCGGATTACATATAACGAGCATGTCCCCACTCTTCAACGTTTCTTCCAACCTATCTAGATCAAGATTTATATTATCTCGTCCATCCAAAATATTAAAGCAAAAAAACGGAATCTCATTCACACAAGCTATCCGCTCATACTCAACAAAACATGGCGTAAAACTTACAACTCTCTTGGGTTTCAACTTTGTAAGTATTAGCTCAAGTGCACCAATCCCACCATTAGTAGGCAAAACATTTTCACCATTTAGCTTTAAAAATTTTGCAATCCCACATGTTGCCAATCGCATTGACACATCAGGATAATAAGAGATATCATCCATCGCATCACTGATGGCTTTTTTTATAAAATCAGGAGTTTCCAACTGATTCATATTGGAAGAAAAGTCCTGCCACTGACTTGCATCGCCATGCCAAACATCTCCGCCGTGCTTAAACTTGTCCATAATTGTGATCGTACCTTTCGTTTAACTAATTACATGCATTGTTTACCCTAAAGACATACTATGATAAGTTTAAAACTTACCCCTTTGTCCACTTATAATAAATACTGGATTTGTACCCATCATCATGGTTATCCCTCTAACACTTTTTCCTTTAGATATATTTACTTGCACAATATCAATATCACTATAACCGTGTTTTTTTAAAAGTTTTATAAAATCACTGGCGTTTTCAAGTGTGATAAAATTCGCAGCAACTGTCAAATTTTCAAACTTATCCATCCAAGCAAAAATACCTTGCAAATTTCCCTTGCTTCCACCGATAAAAACCTTATCTACTTTGTCAATTTCTCCAAGACATTTAGGTGCAAGTCCAGTTATAACATCTATATTATCAAGCCCAAATTTTTCGATGTTTTGGTGGATGCAAGATATCGCATCCTCATTCACTTCACAAGCTATAACCTTATCTGCCAAAAATCCGCACTCGATAGATACAGACCCCGTCCCAGCTCCAATATCTAAAACAATATCATTTGCGTCAATTTTTAATTTTGATAGAGAAAGCACCCTAACTTCCTCTTTAGTCATCGGCGCAGATGTACGAATAAACTCATTATCTTTTATTCCAATTCCATTATACTTGTATGTCATTATCAACCACCACCACTACGCATAATTTATCAGCTTTAAATGTCAAAGCTTGCTCTATACTCAATTTTGTAATCACTTCGTCGCCGTAAGATAATCTCTCACCAACTGCGATCGTTTTATCCTTTATGCCTTTATCATAAAGCGCTTTTGCAATATACTTTGGGCTATGATCTTTATCAGTTAAAAATCCAACCTTAGAGTTTTCACTTATCAGCTTTACAATATCATCGCTTCTTCCATGTAAACTTGTAATAATCGCATCATCATACATCAGTTTAAGCCGAGAAAACATTAGCGACATAGAGCTAAGACCAGTAAAAACCTCAATCTCAATTCCATCCAAGTTCTTTTTCAAATATCTTAGCAGACTATGAAACCCAACATCTCCACTAACCACAACGCCAATCTTTTCAGTATTATGACTGTCCTTTATGTACTCAATACTGTCCATAAGCCTGCCTTCGATGCACACTTTCTTATTGCTAAATTCAGATAATATGTCCAAATTTCGCTTTGCTCCAACAATCACATCACAAGCACTTACAGCTTTTAATGATGCTGGCAATATATAATCACGCCCACCAGGACCAAGCCCAATTACTGAGATCTTACTCATAAATAAAACTCCTTATGTATATCCGACTTTGCAAGCAATCCATGCACACTGCTAAATAACGCAGCCGATATTTCAACTTTACCATCAACACTATCCGAAAGATTATGGATGACATCCGCTAATATGCTACTTATAATATCGCCATATTGCACTTCATCCTTTATAATATCAATAACCGACTCAGTGGTTACACATTCACCAATCTTATCTATGACTTGCTGATTACATCCAGCCAATACTGCTTTTTTTACAAACATCTCAATCCTATTATCACCATGCTTAGAATGTGTGTCCATCATCCCACCTGCAACCTTGATTGCTTTTCCAATATGCGATACAAAAAGAATCTTTTTAAACCCTCGCATTTGGGCCGCATCCACCATATCGCCGATATAGTTACTTACCTTAACAGACTTTTTCATATCCAATTTCATGGTATCGGCTGCAAACTTATAACCATAGTTACCAGGATGCAATATAACCGAGTCTTGCCCATTAGCTTTTAGAATATCAAGCTCAACATATAATGATTGCTTCAATGCCTCTTCACTCATCGGCTCAACAATCCCAGAAGTTCCAAGAATGGATAGACCGCCGACAATCCCAAGTTTAGAGTTAAATGTCTTCTTCGCTAGTTGCTCGCCTTGTGGTGCAAAGATTTCAATATCGAATCCATCCATTACCCCATATTTTTTTGAAACGCTCAACACCTCTTTTTTAATCATTGCAAGCGGTGCAGGGTTAATCGCAGATTTTCCAACCTCGACAGCCAAACCCTTTTTTGTAACCGTTCCAATTCCAACTCCACCATGTATATTAAATCCAGTATCAGTAAGCGTAACTTTTGCATAGATCATCATCCCATTAGTGATATCAGGATCATCACCGCTGTCTTTTTTAATCCCACATGAAACGCTATTTTCCTGCCGTTTAATATCATACACATCTAAATTTAAACTGAATCCCTTTGGTGTATCAATCGCAACACTTTCAATATCTTTTTGCCCAAATATCATAATAGCGCAAGCCTTAGCAGCGCTAGCTGCACAAGTACCTGTTGTATATCCATACCTCAGTTTTTTTCCGCCTTTTACGATATACTTATCAATCATCTCTCATTATCCAATATATAAAATAGTGCGTTTAAAATAGCAACAGTAACGGTTGATCCACCTTTTCTTCCTTGAACGGATATAGATTCAATGTCTGTTTCAAGTAGCTCCTTTTTGCTCTCAGCAGCTCCAACAAAACCAACAGGCACGCCCAAAACAACTTCAGCATTAGCATCACCCTTTTCAATCTGCTCCATTAATGTAAACAGCGCAGTTGGCGCATTTCCAATAGCAAAGATTTTAATCTTATTATCTTTACATGCCTTTTCCATCGATACAGTAGACCTAGTAACACCACGCTCTTTTGCCTCTTGCCTAACATCTTCATCCGACACAAAGTTTACAAGCTCACATCCAAATTGCGCAAGCTTTCGCTTGTTTATCCCTGCTTTAATCATATTGGTATCGGTATATATTTTACACCCAGACTTAATCGCAGATAATGCCTTTTCAATAGCCTTATCAGTAAAATGGATAAGCTGCGCATATTCAAAATCAGCAGTAGTATGAATAACTCGCTTTACAATAGCCATCTGCTTTTCATCAAAATCATAATTTCCATAAGAAGCCATCTCGCTTCCAATAATCTCAAAACTTTTATTCTCGATCCCCATTGGATCATTCAAGTACTTAGCCATCTATAAAAACCTCCCGTAAAAAATCAAAATTAGAGTAAAAATGAATGTGTGGATATCCAGCTAAAGTGTTAGCCTTTTTCGCCCCACATTGCCACTTGCTAATAACTTTTCCATCTCGACTCTTTGAAACTTCATATCTATAATCAAGCTCACCCATCGTTTGCGATCTGTGAAACTCATGTGCATTTAATTTAACTCCGTTATATTCAAGCGTTACATATCCAAACCTTTGAAGCCTCTTTGTCATTTTACTATCAGCATCAAAGAATCCAACTGTCTTATTGGTTTTTTCATCAAGCCCTGTGATTGAGTTTGTCAAATACATAAAACCGCCACATTCAGCATAACATTTTAGTCCGCCTTCAAGCCTACTTTTCAAATCAGCTCTAAACGATTTATTAACCTCAAGCTTATTTGAAAACACTTCAGGAAATCCCCCACCAATATATACAAAGTCCAATCCATCAGGCAATTTTTTATCACTTAACGGGCTAAAGTACACGATTTTTGCACCAAGCTCAGCCAGCAAATCTATATTAGCCTTATAGTAAAATGTAAAAGCGATATCACTAGCAACCCCAATGATTAAATTAGAAAACTCAGCGCCATTTTTTTGAATAAAATCATCAAGTGCTTGTGGCTTTTTCGCCTCTTTCTTCTCTTGTATATTGCAAGCCTTAATCAAAACATCCAAATCAATATAATCTTCAATCAAAGATGCAATCTCATCTATTTTAGATTGCAACCCCTCAACCTCACCGCTTGGAATAAGTCCCAAGTGTCTGCTGTTTAGCGATATCTTATCATTATTAGGCAAATATCCAACGCACTGCGCATTAGTATTTTTCTCAATCGAGCTTTTAATAATATTATAATGGTTTTCAGAAGACACTCTATTTACGATTACATAATCGATACCGACTCCATCTTCAAAACTATCAAACCCTTTAACCATGGCCGCCGCAGAATTAGAAACTCCACGACCATCTATAATAAGCACTGTCGGAATACCCAGCACTTTTGCAACATGCCCACTGCTAGAAAAACTAGAACTACTAAGACCATCAAACATGCCCATAACACCTTCGACAACGCCGATAGAATCGCCCAAATATTTATTATAAATATACCTGACGTTGTGCTCGCCTGTCATAAAAATATCAAGATTGTGCGACGCAGTGCCTGTAACAAACGAGTGAAACCCAGGGTCAATATAATCAGGTCCAACCTTAAAGGGCGCAACCATCTCACCGCGATTTTTAAGTGCCGCCATAATTCCCATAGATATTGTAGTTTTACCAGAACCACTTCCTGTTCCAGCCACCAAAAATCCGCCCATTATATCGCCTTTCCTGACCTACTATGCTGATAAAAAAGCTCAGCAATTCCAGGGATTTGTCCAAGCCCAGATAACCTAACATTCACTTCAAACCCAGCTTGCTCCAAAAGATTTTTCCAACTATCATCTTCATCACCAGCCATATCATTTTTAGCATGATCACCAGCAACGATCATAAATGGCATACATATCAATTTATCAATCCCTTTGCGCATTAACTTTTTTATCGTATATTCAATCTCAGGAAAGCCCTCAACGCAAGCCACAAATACATTATCAATGCCCATAAACTCAAATGTATTTTCAAGCTTACTATAACAAGCATTACTAAAGTGAGCTGTTCCATGTCCCATCAATAAAATCGCTTCATTATCAAATCTAGCTCCAACACTTTTATCAATAATATCACAAATATTTATATAATCATTAAACCCTGATAGGAGCGGACTTCCAACAGTTATGCTATCAAATCTACCTTTATAAATCTGCACTTCTTTGATAATTTTATCATACTCAATCCCATTTATCACGTGAGTTGATTGGACGATAATCTCTTTATATCCTATATCCAAAATCCGCTGTAAAGCCTCGTTTATTAAATCAATTTTAATTCCATCACGAGTAAGGATTTTCTTTACAATATACTTGGATGTAAATGCACGAAAAAAGTCACAATCATCGTGTTTTTCCGCTAGAGTATTCTCAATATTTTCGATACTAATAATCGCATCCATATGGCTTGTCCCAAAACTTACAACAAGCAAAGCCTTATTATTACACATCGATATAAAACCCTTTACCTTCCACTAAATCAATATCCACATTAAATGTTTTGCTGACTGACTCTTTCGTCATAATCTCATGTGGATCGCCATAACCAATAACCTTGCCATCGCTCATCATTAAGACCTTATCGCTATACTTATAAGCGATATTAAGATCATGCATCACCGATACAACTACCAATTTTTTCTCATTTGTAAGCCGTTTTAACAGCTTAATACTTTTAGCCTTATGACTTATATCCAATGCCGAAAACGCTTCATCTAAAAACAATATCTTTGTGGATTGAGCGAGTGCTGATGCAAATACAACACGTTGTTGCTCTCCACCACTAATATCAGTTATCATCTTATCTTTAAAATCCAAAGTCTGCGTATCTTTCATCGCATTGATTATAATTTCCAAATCACCGCTTGAAAGTTTGCTGATATCTTTTCTGTGCGGATACCTGCCAAGCGAAACCATCTCCATGCATGTAAACGGAAAAGGAAAATATTGCTTTTGATTAATAATAGCAAACATCTTCGCCCTATCATTCGCCTTTATATGTGATAACTCTCTTTCAAAAAACTCAACACTTCCATGCTTTGCATCATCAATCAATCCAGATAATATCTTGAGCAAAGTTGTTTTTCCGCATCCATTAGGTCCAATAATAGATATAAAACCAGATTCAACATCAAAGTTTATATCATTTAGCACAGGGTCTTTATCATAAGCATAAGAAATGTTTTTAATCTCGATCGACTTACTCATACGTTAAACCCCCTGCTTGTTAGACTTTTTGATAAATAAATATATAAAGAACGGACCACCAATTAGCGTTGTTAAAACACCAACTGGAATCTCAGAAGTAAACATAGTCCTACATGCTGTATCGGCTAAAATAAGCATAAAAGCTCCAAGCAACGCCGATAGCGGAATCAAATTTTTGTTGTTGGATGTGATAGAAAAACGAATCATATGCGGAATAACAAGCCCGATAAATCCGATAATACCACTAACAGAAACACAAGCAGCAGTTAGCAGTGAAGCCGCAACCAAAAGTGTCGTTCTAACACGTTTAACATTAACACCCAGCCCCTTTGCACTCTCTTCACCCATACAAAGAATATTAAGCTCATTAGCATATTTCATACAAATCGCAACGCACAAGCTAACGCACACGAATACGATTAAAACATGCGTCCAAGTTCTTGATGCTAAACTTCCAAGTAGCCAAAAGATAATCGCACCCACATCATCACCAGCCGCATTTTTTATAAAGCTTATGCCAGCAGACATAATAGAGCTTACAATAATTCCAGAGATAATAAGATTAGCCGAGCTAAGCCCCTTAGATTTATTCGCAATAGCCATTACCAAAAACAGCGTCAGTATCGCTCCCAAAAATGCCATCGGTAAAACTGGCAAGTTTGCAATAGCCAAAATCCCAGTTACATATATCGATATAGATGCACCAAGTGCCGCACCAGTAGAAATTCCCAAAGTATACGGATCTGCTAATGGGTTTAAAAGCAATGATTGAAAAACCGCACCAGCAACGCACAGCCCAGAACCAACAAACAATCCAGTTAATATCCGTGGTAAACGAATGTCCCAAACAATCGCAATCACACCTTGCGGCAAATGCTCATATAATCCATTAAGCGAAGTAATCTTTCCAACTATAATTTTAACAACGTCAAAAACGCCAATTCTTGCACTACCCATATTAGCCGATAATGCGATTAAAATTAGAGTCAAAAAAAGGATAACCATTCCAATTATATTCGATTTTCTCTGCCTATTTATAAGCGTAATCGCCTCGTTCGGCACAGTTTGTTGATTTTTCATAAAATCCTTGTCCTTGTTTTTTTTAGGCCGAAACCCGTTTACATCGCCAAACACACAGCGAGAAAAACAATATAAAATATCCAACCAAAACCAAAAGGTTTGATAAGTATAACGGCTGATAACTTGCAATCGATCTTAGCATATAAGAAACATGCGTAAGCGGAAATATATATATGATACTTTTAAAAACATACGGTAATCTGTCCACAGAAAAGAATGTTCCACATAAAAAAGTCATAGGTAGCATAACAAAAGTTGCAAACCTAGTCATGTCCGCATGTGAGTTTACAATAAGCGCACCAAACATTCCAAGACATGAAAATGTAAGTCCACTAAGCAGCATAATGGCTACAAACATAAGATTGACATTGATTCTAACGCCAAATATAAGCGAAATAGCAAGAACAATAAACCCTGCATATGCACCACGAAGTGCACCAGCAATAGCCTTAGATATACAAAAGCTGACCATGGATATCGGCGCAATTAAAAACTGCTCAAAGGTTTTATCATAAAGCCTGTTGGTGTTTAAAATAACTGCAATCGCCTTATAGCTTGCATTCATCGTTGTAAGCGCAATAACTCCAGGGATTAAAAACTTGATATAAGTTACGCCTTTAAGCGAATATCCACCACTTACTCCGAATCCAAAAGCTATTATATATAAAACTGGCGCAATAATCGCACTAGTCGTAATCTTAAACCAGTTCCTTTTAAAAACAATCCACTCATCCCAAAGCGCAGGCATTACCTCATAAATATATCTCATTGCCTCTTCCCCATAATCCTCTTATTGGTCTTTGCTATATACACATCTTCCAAGTTGCTTTTTCTTATAGTAACAAGTTGGTCAAACTTTTCCGCATATAAAGTCGCACTATGCCTATCAGAAAAAAACTCATAAGTCGTCTTTTGTCCATCAAAAACTTCCACCACATAAGGTAAAACCTGCTCCATATATTTTTGTGGAGTGTTCTGTGATATGATTTTTCCATCCATAATCATACCAATCTCATCACAAAGCGTTTTTGCTTCATCAATATAATGAGTGGTAAGCAAAATCGTCATACCATCATCCTTGAGTTTTTTTAGCAGATCCCAAATCGTCCGACGAATATTAGCATCCAATCCAACGGTCGGCTCATCCAAAAACAAAATCTTTGGTCTGTGCATAACCGATCTTATAATCATAAGCTTTCGCTTGTTACCACCAGATAATTTGCCAACCAATTTATCTCTATCATTATCCATATCAGCAAAGCTGATAAGCTCATCTATCCGTTGCTTGCGTATTTTTCTAGGAATCCTGTGAAGCATGCCATGAAGATTAAGAACCTCCACTGGTGTCATCTCTCGTTGCAAACTAAAATGCTGTGATACCAAACCCATCTGCGACTTGATCTTTTTAGACGATCTATCCATAGAACGCCCATCGATCTCAACGCTACCTAAAGTTGGCTCAAGCAGACTTGCAATCATCTTTATGATAGTAGTTTTACCAGCACCATTAGGACCAAGAAGACCAAATGAAACGCCATCACCGATAACTAAATTGACATCATCGACAACTCTCTTGCCGTTATATTCTTTTGTAAGATTTTTTAATACTATCATTACTACCTTACCCCAAATTCAGTTTGCATTTTATCTATAAGAGCACCAAACTCCATATTTGAAAAGCTCTTTTCACCATCAAATTTATCGCCATTCAATCTCATAAGACCATAATTAACAACTTTTTGAACAACCCTATCGTCAGTATCACTAATATAAATATCAGTATCCACTTCCTTTAAATCCAATATTATATTTAAAAACTGAGCAATCTCAAATCTCGTCACTTGCCTATACTTATCAAAATACTCTTTGTCATCAGACACTATCGGCTGAAGATAACTCCGCATCAAAACCGTCTCAATCGCATTATAGTCACTATCTTGCCAGTTTATATCAGCTAGTGTCCCATAAATATGACCATATTTTTCATGCTCGTAATAATCATCATCACTCAAAATAAAAGTCGGAATATCAAGCCGTGCCATAAGTGCTTGTACAAACATTTCACGAGTTAACGATTTGTCGTTATCGTCTTGCAAAAACCAATCGCTATTTTGACTAAAACTCAGCCTAATAATCTCTTTTACACCATCCAAATATCTAAACGAATAGCTGTTTATAATCTGCTTATCAATCTCATAAACTCGACTTTCTTGCACAGCCTTTATATCTAAAAATTCATCCTTTTGCTCCATCGACACAATGCTTGCCCCATGTCCTTTAAGCGTAAAATAAACATCAATTTCATCTTTGTTTGTCTGAATCCTATTTAATCCAAACTTTGCATCAATACTACCAGTATAGCTCGCTCGCCTTTCACCAGCCAAGTTGTTAACCCCTGCTACTTGCATCGCCAAAAATGGCAAAGAGTCACAGCTGGCTGTCATATACCCTTGTTCATTTGACTCAAAAAACACTTTTACATCTTTATCTTGTTCAATATCGCTAAGCTTATCAAGCTCAGTATAAAACTTTTCCAAAGCAACTTTTACTTTTTTTTCTTCACCCACAAGCATCCCAAGCTTTTTAATATAGGAAGAAAACTCCGAAAAATCATCAGGCATCAATGACACAACATTCAGCCCCGACCCCTCAAGTCTTGAAACAAACTCACGATTGCTACTATTTATACTCGGCGATATAATCACCAAGTCTGGTTTAGCCTCAATAATTCTCCCAATGTCGAACTGCTTTTGCATGCTATATCTAGGCAATGATGTAGCTTCATATGGGAAAACGCATCTATCATCAACGCCGATAATCCTATCCCCAGCACCAATATAATATAGATTGGTCGTGTGCGATTCATCCAATGAGATAATCCGCTTATATGGCTTTTCAACTTTAAACTTATTGCCCATATCATCAATAAAAGTATTTTTACCGATAATTCCGTTTTCTGTTCCTTTAAATCCAATCTTAGGATTATATATATCAAAAATCGAAAACCCAAGAAGTATTATCAGCACTATAATTATACCAATTATCTTCTTCACTTTGCCACCCCACAAAGCAAATCAATTGCAAAATTATAACTGATATTCTCCTTAGGATTAAAATTTCCATTTTCATCGACTTGCAACAAGCCATGATCCACAATCTTTTGCACAATCTGCTTATTTTCACAAGCTTCTAAATCAACAATTTTTGTATTTTCATCTTTTGATTGATAATCACCCATAATATAAATTGTCAGTGCCAAGTCCTCTTTTGTGATAAGTCCTTGACCGTCAAAAATTTCAACATCACCATCAGCTGTCCCCAAGATAAAACTATTAGCAACAGCAGTTTCTATATAATCAAAGTTTTCATCATCCCAAGCCACATCGTTAAACATCCCATAAGTGTGATTATAATATTGCTTATCATAATACTTTGAAGAGGAAGGAACAAAAATCGGCGTATGATTTATCTTGACGCATAAAATAGCATAGTCTTCACGATTAATCATCTTGTCAATGCGGTAGTTATCCACATCATCCATTACATCTGGATATAAAATCCTAGCAATCTCATTTACACCTTTATAATATCTAAAAGTTGGTGATGATATAATCTTCTCATTAAGCTCCAAAATCTTATTGTCTTTTACCGCCTTAATCGCACAAAACCCCTCACGCTGTGGAATAGAAATCATACTTCCACCAGAGTTCATAGCCCCACGCTGGCTTATATAAACATCGATCAAATCTGCGTGCATCATAAGATTCTCGATTCCAAACTCAGCAATAGTCGTTCCCTTTTTGATCGGCTTAGCCTCACCTGCAATATTTATTCCACCAGCAATCTCAATTGCCATAGCTGGATTACTATCAGGCGTAACCGTTCTGTAATTCGTCTTTGTTGATTCAAAAAAAACCGTCTTTTTTTCAGCAATTTCACTTGTCTTTTCTCTTGTATTATCTAACTGTCCATAATAGTTTGTAAACAATCCATCCACTTTATCCTTTGATCCAGTAATGATGGACAATATCTCAATGTACTTTTCAAAATCCTGATTTGTCTGGGGATAAAGAGATATTACAGTTATCCCAGCACTTTTAAGTGCCCTTATATAATCTGGATAGTTTCTATCAATAAAAGGTCTACTCAATACCAAATCTGGATATAAGGCAACAAGTGGTTCCGCATCGCCTTTATAATCATAGACAGGCAACTTCGCCGCCTCTGGCGGATAAATCGAAGTGGAGTTGACCCCAATAAGACTACTACCTTTTCCAAGTGAAAATATATTTTCTGTATGAGCCGAATATAAACTTACTATTTTAGTATAAGGCTTATCTAAAGCAAACTCGTTTCCAACATCATCAATAAAGGTTTTTTCATCAATAATAAAGCTTCTTCCCTCTTTTTTAAAAACCTGCGTGCAGGATACGAGAGAAAGCAGCACCACCGATATTATTATTGAATATATTAACCTTTTTATCATAAACCTATTAAACCTCTTTGCTATTGATCAGCCAATGCCGCTTCAGCGTGGCTGATAAACTGTGCTCTTATACTTGGTAGTTCACCAAGTCCTTGCATAATATAATCCACATCTAGTCCTTGAAGCTTGAATAGATTGATCCAGCTATCGCCTTCATCGCCAGCCATGTCATTATGAGCATGATCACCAGCAACAGCCATCATAGGCATAAGCGTAACTTTTTCATATCCATTCTCTTTAACTTTTTTTAGAACTGTATCAAATGTAGGAAAACCTTCCACCGTACCAATATAAACGTTGTCATAACCTTCATCTTTAAATATATAATCTAGCGTTCCATATGCACTATTAGCATGATGATGTGTTCCATGACCCATAAACACAATCGCTTCCTTTTCACCTGTTTCAGGCATCTCAGCATCAAGCGCATTTATTACAGATATATAATCATCATAACTGCTAAGAAGTGCAGTACTTATTGTCATCTTAGCAAATAAATCTTTAAATGGTGCAGTTGCCTCTAAAATCTCATCATACTCTTCACCGTTAATCACCAAAGTCGGAACGATCAACACTTCACCATATCCAGCCTTATATATCTTTTCAATAGCTTGACTTACATTATCAATCTCGATTTTGTCACGACCTTGATAAATATCTATTATTATTTGCGAAGTATATGCATTATAAAAATCATAATCGCTAAAATGTTCAGCTAAATCTTTTTCAATCATATCTATCGATGCAGCTCTATTATCTATAAAACTAGAACCAAAACTTACTACCAACAAAGCCTTTTTATCTGTATCCCCATTTTGACGCATACATCCAGTTGTTAAACTCAATAGCAATACTGCAACTAATACAACAACCATAATTCTTCTAATTCCAAATCCCAAATTTTTCTTTTCCATTTTAATATTTCTCCTCCTAAAATTAAATACCAAGCTAGTTCTTTTTTAAACAAAAAAAGACTAGCACGGTGGCTAATCTCTCAACTTTAGAAAAGTTATTTTCAACTTTTTTTATCCATTGAGCATCTTCCCACCGAAGACAACGCAGTGCATTATAAGGCAGGTCTTCCGACTTAGTTTCATCCTACTTTTAACGCCTTCCCACAAGCAAACAGCTTGCAGTGGCTTATTGTTAATTTCGTCAACATCACGGCAACGGTGGCTGTACCAGATTTAAACTGATTTCACTATTATCCCAAAATTTTGAGACCCCATAATTTACCCATATAATCGATAATTGCTTACCGATATTTATGTACACCAATCATACCAATTTAAATTTTCCTCGTCAACATTCATTAGTGTAATATTATGCAATCAACATAACTTCTATGTTTTCTAATTGAAAAAAGCAGAGCCACTTAAATTTCGGCTCTGCTTATCATATACTTTTAATTTTTTAAACAATCAAAATCTACTCTTCTTCTGATTCCACGTAAGTCAGCATATATTCATCATATGCCTTTAGCACCGAAGTTTGTATCAGTTCTCTTGTTTGTGCATTTATCGGGTGAGCGATATCCTTAAACTCTCCGTTATATAATTTCCTGCTTGGCATAGCGATAAAGTTACCATTTTGACCCTCTATGATCTTGATGTCATGAACAACAAACATATCATCAAATGTAACTGAAACCACACCTTTCATTTTGCCTAATTTACCTACTCTTCTAATACTTACGTCTGTAATTTCCATAGAAACCTCCAACAATTAAGACAATTAATTATGCATACTATTTATTTTATTCTACATTATTATTCAAATATCCTTTTTATAGGTTAAAATGTAACATAATAATAATAGAATTTTAATACAATTTAATATTAGATGTAATTTAAGCCACTTATCTTCTTAATAAGCTTTATCAGAAACCTTTCCTTGAATAATAGCAATACCACCACTAGTACCAATTCTTGTCGCACCATTTTTAATCATCAAAGTAGCATCATCAGCATTTCTAACACCACCAGAAGCTTTAACTCCAACATTTGCCCCAACAGTTTCCTTCATAAGAGCAACATCCTTTGCAGTCGCTCCTCCAGTAGAAAATCCAGTTGATGTTTTAACAAAGTTTGCTCCAACTTGCCTTGCAATCCTACAAACTCTTTCCTTTTCAACATAAGTCAAAAGGCAAGTCTCAATAATAACTTTTAAAAGCGCCTTACCTTTGCACGATTCAACAACACTGCTAATATCATCTTCAACAACATCCCACTGCCTATTTTTTATAGCCGAAACATTGACAACCATATCAATTTCATCAGCACCATCTTCGATAGCACATGTAGCTTCAAATGCCTTTACTTTTGGTATACTTGCACCACTAGGAAATCCAATAACACTACATGTCTTAACATCACTGCCCTTTAAAAGACTCGAAACAAAACTCACATAATATGGATGGACACAAACACTAGCAAAATCATATTGCTTTGCCTCTTTACACAGCTTTATAACGTCCTCATTAACTGCATCATTTTTAAGCAAAGTGTGGTCTATATATTTATTAATACCCATTTTCTCGTTATTCATTTTTT
>JMSV01000004.1_pt1 | contig 96355 bp, 91 predicted proteins | sample 179021 | NCBI WGS metagenome assembly JMSV01 (sample SAMN02769581, study PRJNA246767) | bioreactor metagenome | isolation source: Culture-2 Bioreactor Bmz derived from microbial biomass from the upper 2 cm... | place: Germany: Bremen | collected day 87 after inoculation | reverse complement strand
ATATGATATAAGCGATTGATTTGTTAAGTGAAAAAATACAGGAGATTAAAGAAAATCCCTAATCTCCTGCTTCTATTTCAGGTGGAATACATCAATTGTGTACGGTGTTAATTAATGGTGACAGTAGTTTTTTTCATACTCGCACTTAGACTTTATGCAACATTTTGCATTGCATCTACAAGATTTGCAAGAGAACTTTTCACATCCTCCAGAGTAGCATTTGCAAGCTGAACAACAACTTTTTTCACATCCACATCTACTTCTTCCATTGCTACAATAATCACATCTATTTGAATTTTTACAGCACATTTATTTGCCTCCTATTGGAACTTTTTTGGTTAACCACTTAATTACAATAATTAAGTATATTCAAAAAATATTAATATAGATGGTCAAAATATCGATAGAATTTCATATTTGCAATTTGTTTTTTAAGATTGTATACGAATATAGCAACCTATATTGTATTTTATGTGATGTTTAATTAAATAGTGCAAAGGGATTGATATGTTGTATAAAAAAAATGATGTATCACTAACGGAAAACTATTAGCGATGCATCAATAATATTTGATTTATGATGGTTGAAACAATTAATTATTCCAAAGAAGATATCGCAAAGGCTATTTGTTCAATTGTATCCTTTGGTGTCATAGAATAATTGCCATGATTTTTTGCTGCATACTCACCTGCAATTCCTGCAATATAAGAGCCCAATACAGCAGAATCGTAACCGTTGTATCCTTGCGCCATAAATGCTCCGATTATCCCAGTTAAAACATCTCCGCTTCCGCCTTTTGCCATTCCGGATGTTCCAGTAAGAACTAGTGAAACCTGTGAATCTTTATTGGCTATAACAGTTGTTGCACCTTTAAGAAGAACGGTTAGTTTGTGTTTGATAGCAAAGCTAGTAGCACTTTTTAGCGGGTCTTTGATTATATCATTAACTGATATACCACTTAGTCTGGAAAACTCACGAGGATGCGGAGTTAAAACGACATCGCCAGCATGTGAATCAAGCATGTCGATATTTTGAGAAATAATATTTAGAGCATCAGCATCGAAAACTTTTGGAATTTGATAGTTTTGAAGCAATTTTTCGATCAATGGTTTAACAGTTTTTTTTGTTGTTATTCCAGGGCCGATGGCTAATGCGTTTTTGTTTTTCATGAAATCATCTATGCTATCAATATCATCAAAAGCACCATCTGTTGACTTAAATGATGTTGCTGGTGCTTCGATTATTTCTGATTGAAAGATTGGGTGTATGCAATCTGGAACGCCTAAATATAGAATACCGACACCACTTTTTAGTGCGGATTTTGCACACAGCAATCCTGCGCCAGACATTTCTTTGCTCGAACAAATCATAGCTAAATGACCATAATTGCCTTTGTGAGTATCCCTTTGACGATTGTGTATTTTAAGCTCTTTGCTTGCTCTTGAATATGCTTGGATTTTAATCTTACCTTGGAAATCCAAGTTTTTATCGATTCCAATTTTGTGGATTCTAAGAGTTCCTTTTAGGTTTCTACCTGGAAAGATAAAATGTCCTGGTTTTGGATATTGAAAAGTCAAAGTAAAACTCGCGTTTACGGCTGCTCCTAATACTTGACCTGTGTCAGAATCAACTCCAGAGGGGATGTCTACACTTAATATTTTTGCATTCGATTTGTTTATTTCGTTTATTGCTTCAAGATATTTTCCCTCTATATCTCGTTTTAATCCTGTTCCTAGCAATGAATCTATGATAATATCTTTTTTTCTGATCGAATTGAATATTGATTCTATCTCAGTATTAAAATCGATAAAGTTTAAAAGATTATTCTTAATAAAATATCCTGCGTTTATTTTTGCATCGCCTTTAAGTTTTGCTTTTGAACCTATCATATAAAGTGCAACTTTTTTGTTTTCGGTCAATAACTTTCTAGCAAGCGCAAAACCATCGCCGCCGTTGTTTCCACTTCCACAAAAAATATAGTAGATTGTATCTTCATTTTCAAATTCTATACATGCATCATAAAGTCCTTGCGCCGCATTTTCCATTAAAATTAGCGAAGGGATTTTATTTTCTATTATTATTTTATTATCTAACATCCTCATCTCATCAGAGAAAAGTACTTTCATATTGTATATTCATCCTTTAATATTCAGTTTATATCGCTTTCAATAACGACATTGGCGGCAGCAATATCCTTTAAATTTGAGATGCTAACAAAAAAATTATCACATCTGTTTTCCTGTGCGTATTTTTTTGCATTTCCTATTAAATTGATATATGGCTGACCGCTGTCCAATCTCAAAATTTCAATTTCTCTTATAAAACCGCTGGACATTCCTAAGCCCATTGCTTTTAAAGTCGCTTCTTTTGCTGCAAAGTTTCCAGCGATAACTTGAGCGCTGAAATTCCTTTTTTTAAACATAGCAATTTCGTTGTCAGAAAAAATCTTTTTAATGAAGGATTCTTTCGTTGCAGCTCTTTTAACTCTATCAACTTCTATTATGTCCAATCCAATGCCATAAATCATTATTAATATGTTCCTTTAATGGAATAAATTGAGTTTGAAATTGCCATTGATGTTGCTTTTACTGCGGCAACAAGCACTCTGTTTATATCACAATCATATTGACACGTAGAAAGTGCAAATATTGTATCACCATCAAACATTGTATGACATGGGCGAACGCCAAGAGCGATTCCATCATGGGCGATATCTGCAACTTTGTTAGCTTGTGATTTTGTTAGTTTTGCATTGGTTATTATTGCACCGATAGTTGTGTTTTCGCCTAGATTAGGTTGCGTGTTGATGTTGTTTGAAAGTAAAACGCCGATCGTATTTGGCGATTTTTGACCACCAATAATCTCATTTTTATCAGCATTATAGATGTCTCCAAAAGGATTTGCTGTGAATATGGCTGTAACATAAACATCATCATCTAGCTTAATAGTTGCAATACCTAAACCAGACTTTTCTGATTTATCCATGCCAAATATTTTTCCGCATGTTGCGCCAGTTCCACCGCCGATATTTCCTTGAGCGTTATTATTTACAGCTGCATTTTTACAAGCTTTATATCCATAAGATTTATCAGGTCTGATTTTACTATCCTTATATCCCAAATCAAAAATTACTGCACCTAGAACTATTGGAACGTATGCGAAACTTGTGTCAAAACCTATTTTGCGCTCTTCTAAATATTGCATAATTCCTGCTGCACAATCTAGTCCAAAAGCACTTCCGCCTGTTAAAAATACAGCATGTGCTTTTTCAACGGAGTTTTTCGGATCTGCTAAGTCGGTTTCTCTTGTTCCTGGTGCAGCACCACGAACGCTTGCGCCTATAACTGCTCCTTTTTCACTTAATATTACAGTTGTGCCCGTTGTTTGCGCTTTGTTTGAATAATGTCCGATTTTTACATCATCAATTTTAAAATCACTACTATACATATCCGTTTACTCCTCTAAGACTTACTTCACCTGTAAATATTTTTTCAATACCATCTTGGGTTTCAAGTATAAGTTCGCCTTTGTCGTTGATATCTTTACAGATACCTTGTGTTTTATTTTTACCGCTGATTATAATAACTTCTTTATTTAAAACAACGCTGCTTTTTTTGTATAATTCTATAATGTTTTCGAGTCCATTTTGTTTAAAATCTTCATAGCTTGTAATGATGTTAAATATCAGTTTTGACAATAATTTTGTTCGATTAACTTTTTTTCCAAATTCAATTTTTAGCGATGTTGCTTTATCTATTATATCCTCAGGGAAATCTGATGGATCTTGATTGACGTTTATTCCAATTCCACTGACAAGATAGTTAACTCCATCAAAATCAGAGGACAGTTCGGTTAGAGTACCGCACACTTTTTTTTCGCCAATTATGATATCGTTGGGCCATTTTATTTTAGAGTCTAGCTCCAAGTAGTCGTTGATTGTGTTTGTTAGAGCTACCGAAACTACACATGTGATTTGAAAAGCTTGTTCGATTGTTATTTCTGGTTTTAATAAAAATGAGATATAGATTCCGTTGTGTTTTTGAGATTTCCAATCTCGGCCTCTTCGTCCTTTTCCAGATGTCTGTTCTTCTGCCACAAAAATAGTGATTTCATCCATTACATCGGCAACTTTTTTTAATTCATCGTTAGTCGAACCGACAGTTTCAAACCATCTATATTCGTTTACTGCACTGTGAGAATCATCAAGAACATATTCTTTTTTTAGTCTATCTGGTGCATAGATCAACTTATGACCATTATTTTTCTTGGAATCAATAATAGCTCCTTCAGCTTTTAATGCAATAATATGTTTTGAGATTGCGGCTCTTGATATTCCTAATTTTTCGCTTAGAAGTTGTCCAGAAACATATTCGTTTTTATTTTTATTTAATTCATCAAATATTTTTTCTCTCATTTATTCATCCTCGCTATTTATCACTGAACCTATAATATCAAAACTGAAACCCTTTGATGCTAGGCTGCGATATATTTTTTGTTTTGCTTTTTGTGGATCGAGTTTTTCACACCTTTTAAGCAATTTATCATAGGTTTTTTTGCATATTTTAAACTCGGTTTCATAGTCAAAATCTTGTAATGCGTCTTCGATAATATCGTCTGCGATTCCTTTTTGTTTTAGCTTATATTTAATAGTTGATTTTCCGAATTTTGCTTCGTTTATTTTATAAGAAACAAAATCTTTTGCGTATAAATTATCATCCAAATAATTATAATCTAAAACTTTTTGTATTGCTCTATATGCAATATCTTGATCTATATCCTTTGAGATAAGATATTTATTAGTTTCAGATATTGTTCGCCGTTTTATCGAAAGATATTTTATTGCTAGATTAAATCCAAATTTGAGGTTATCTGCCTCGATTATATCATTTAGTTCATTGATATCAATTTCTTTGCCGACACAAATTGTGTTGATTGCAATTTCGTCTACGTTTAACGAGCAATGATATTGCCCATCGATATAAATATTATATCTGTCTTTATTTCGTTTTTGTTTCGTAAGTTCAGTTATTTTTGGCATGTACTAATTATACACTAAAAACAAAAAATAACAAAAAAAACAGAGCATAATTTTTGCATATAATCAGAAAATATATATTGAAGAAATATCAAGGAGGAAAATTATGCAAAGCACAAAACCGCAAATTGAAGCAAAGAATTTAATGATTTTAGAAGATCAATTGAACCATGAGGCACAGGCTGTTAAAAAGACAGAAGTATATGCTGATTATTTTCAAGATCAAAAACTAAAACAAACAGCAACATGTATTGCAAAGCACCACAGGGATAATTTTAACAATCTACTAAATTATTTAGAAACTCACAAATAGGGGAGGAAATATCAATGCAACAGAATGCAAACTTATCAGAACAGGATCTACTTAATGATCTTTTAAACCAAGAAAAACAGATGATTTCATCTTATTCTTTATTCATCACAGAAGCTTCATGTGAGAATTTACGAAGTGTACTTAAAAACCATTTTAATCAGACATGTCAAGATCAGTATGAGATCTTTGATGAAATGCGTCAAAAAGGCTATTATCAAGCAAAAGATGCTCAGAATCAAGAAGTTGAGCAGACAAAACAGAAATTTGAACAACTTGGACAATCATTATAAAAACCAAAGTTTTCTAGTAAAATAACGAATAATTATTAAACGGATAAAAAATAAGACCTTCTATTGCAGTATAAACTCAATAGGAGGTTTTTTGATATTTTTGTTGAAAGATGATATACGAGATGATATAATAAAAAACAGCACACCTGTGACATTATCGTGTGCGATAATAAATTATTAAGTGGAGATTAATATGAGAGAGATAAAACATTTAAATTTTGATTGGAAGTACGTGGCTGATTTTAAAGATGAATATTTAGATAATGGATATGATTTTAGTGGTTTTGAGGATGTGAGTATACCTCATAGCAATGTTGATCTTGCGTATAATAATTTTAATGAAAAAGATTATCAGATTGAGTCCTGCTATAAAAAATCGATATTTATCCCTGATGATAAAAAAGGCAAACGTATTTTTCTTAATTTTAAAGCGGTTATGAGCTATGCAAAAGTTTATCTTAATGGTGAATTAATCATGGAGCACAAGGGAGGATATACGCCTTTTCGTGTAGATCTCAGCGACAAAGCTGTTTTTGGAATGGATAATATCATCACAGTTTACGTTGACTCAAGCGAGAGAGAAGAGATACCTCCATTTGGATTTGTAATTGATTATTTAACTTATGGTGGAATCTACCGAGAAGTGTTTTTGGAGTATACTGATAATATAATTATCGAAAACTGTTTTGTTAAAACTAGAGATGTTTTGAGTGAAGAAAAAAAGCTTGAAATCGATTTATATTTAGAAAATTATACTGATAAAAGTCATGAATTAAAAGTTTATATCTCTCTATTGAAAGATAATAAAAGTGTTTTAGAGACTTTTAGAAATGTTGATATAGATGAAGTGAAAAGCCATAAATTCACTCTATCACAAAGAATAAAAGATGTTTTGCTTTGGCAGATGGATAACCCTGAGCTTTATGATTTGAAATTATCGCTTGAATGTGATGGGCAAATTATAGATGAAAAGATTTTTAGGTTTGGATTTAGATGTGTTGAATATAAACATGATGGATTTTATTTGAATGGGGAAAAAGTTAAACTGCGTGGTCTAAACCGTCACCAATCTTTTCCTTATGTCGGATATGCAATGCCAAAATCTGCACATTATAAAGATGCAGAGATATTGAAGTATGAGTTGGGTGTAAATACAGTTAGGCTTTCTCATTATCCGCAATCGGATCATTTTTTAGACAGATGTGATGAAATCGGTCTTTTGGTGTTTGATGAAATCCCTGGGTGGCAACATGTCGGGAAAAAAGGTGAGTGGTGGGATATCGCAAAGCAGCATACACAAGAGATGATAAAAAAAGATTGGAACAGACCAAGTATAATTATTTGGGGCACTAGAATCAATGAATCTCAAGACGAAGATGCACTTTATGCTGAGACAAATGCTATCGCAAAAGCACTTGATGATACTAGACCTACTGGGGGCGTAAGATGTATTGGTGGTAGCAATTTGATTGAAGATGTTTACACGTATAATGACTTTCTTCATGATGGTAAACAGCCAGCTCTTGATAAAAGGAGAAATGTTTCAAAGCAAAAAGCACCTTATCTTGTAACGGAGCACAATGGACACATGTTTCCAACCAAAAAGTTTGACCATGTTCAAAGGCGTGTAGAACAATCATTACGGCATATGAGAGTTTTGGATGCGATGTATGGGGATGATGAAATATCAGGTGCTATTGGCTGGTGCATGTTTGATTATAATACGCATAAAGAGTTTGGAAGTGGAGATAAGATCTGTTATCACGGTGTTATGGATATGTTCCGTATTGAAAAATATGCGTCTAGTGTATATGCATCACAGCAAGATGAGAAGCCAGTAATGACTATTGCACAATCAATGGATAATGGTGATTTAGATAGGTCGATTAGAGGCGATGTCTATGTGTTTACAAACTGCGATTATATTAAGCTTTATATCAATGACGATTTTGTTAAAGCATTTTATCCTGATAAAAAAACATTTGCAAATGTTCCACATGCACCTATAATTATTGATGATTTCTTGGGTGAGTTATTCTATAAGAATGAAGATTTTAATAAGAAAGATGCAATGATAATAAAAAAATTATTGCTTAAAGCAGGAAAAGTTGGTGAGAATTTACCTCTATTAGACAAGTTGAAGATAGGATATATTTTCTTAAAATATAAGAAGACTTTAAAAGATGGAAGAGATTTATATGCAAAATATTTAGGTGGCTGGGGTACTGCTTCCACTGAGTATAAGTTTGAAGGATATAAAAGTGATGAGTGTGTTATAAGTAGTACTAAGTCACAAGTATTTAACCCTTCACTGCACATGTGTGTCGATAGTGAAAAATTAATGAACAACGAAACTTATGATGTTACTAGAGTTGTTGTTAGGTTAAAGGATGAATATGGTGATGATTTGACTTATGCTAATGATCCTATTGTTATCAAAACTGATGATAAACTCAAGGTTATTGGACCAAATATGCTTTCGCTAATAGGTGGTTCTGTTGGGTTTTGGGTGAAAACAACTGGAAAAGAGGGGGACTCTAAAATCATAGTCAGTTCTAATCGATTTGCCGATTTATCTAAATCAGTTACAATTGAAGTAGAAAAAGTATAGTAAAAGCAATAAAAAAGTAAAGCAAAGCCCATTCTATTTTCATTATAGATGGGCTTTGTGGTTTTTTATAAATTGATTTAATTTATTCCAGTTGCAACTTGACCATTAGCATAGTCATAAGTCCATCCTGTTAAATCCATTAAGAAATAGACATAATTCTCATAGATTTGCTGTTCTCTTGGATGGAGTGATTCTTTGTATCTATAATTTTTACCGAAGTTTACGACAATATAATCATCCATTTCTTTTATTGAACCTGTTTTAGGATAATCGGGCATGTTTGCTGCAATATCCCTTCCAAGTTGATGTTGATCTTCTGATGGTTTATTAAAGCTATAACCATGCATTGTGAAGAAACTATATACATTATCGAATGTATCAATAGCCCAATTTAAAGCTGGAAGTCCATTATTGGATACAGTTGATACATTTGGTGCAACGGCAATATTGCCAATAAATACAACAGGTTTATTTAAGTCAAAGTCAGCACCAAGCTTTTGAGACACATCAATTGCAATTCTCTTATCTTGCTCATATCTATTATAATCATTTACAAACCAGAAGTTAAGACAGCGTGATTGATTTATTACTAGTATGAAAATTAGAATACCACAAGCTACATTCATCCATTTTTTCTTTAGCAGAATAAGCGATAAAAGTGCAATAAATCCAGTAAATGCAGAGTATGCACAACACATCCTATATTGAGCGATATGTCCTTTTAGAAGTGTTAACGAGATTACTGATAGACCTAATCCTAAAAATAGTAGAATAATTAAGCCGCTTTTACGTTTTATTGATATTGAAATTGCTATGATTGTTGAAAGGATAGAAGTAATTACGAAAATAGTTACAGGTAAGTACCATGTTGCTTCTAGGATATATCTATATATAAAACCAATCAGTAATTGTTTAATTGTTGTAAGAATAGGGTATTTTGTCCAAGTAAATACGTTTGCTACTGCATTACCAACTTGAGGTTTGACAATTGCTAGTACAATTATTTCGATTATTTTTTCTGCAATAATTGAAAAGAAAAATATTGCTACTCCAATTAGAAAAAATCTAATACACTGTTTAAAGTTTGATGGGCTATCGATATTTGTGACGAATTTTAGTATTAATATTATAAATATGCCTGTAAGAAAAAGTGTAAAGAATGATTCGAAATATGATAGAGAAAGAATCATAAACACGGATGAAATAAAGAATTTCTTTATATTAAAATTATCATATAAATCTAAAAGTGCCAATAATGAAATAGCTACAAAAAGATATCCACTAACAGTCATAAGTGGACGGTATATAAAAAGTTCGTTTATCATTGGATAAGAGATCATGCATGTAGAAAATGCAATAATCATCCCTTGAGTTATTTTTTCTCCACCTACTCTTTTTAGAAGCATGCCCCAAAGCGCACATGCTACATACATAATAAATGCACCTAAAAAGTTTGACCAAAAAGGAATATAATTTATAGACACGATGAATTTATCAATAAAAACAGGTGTTATTCTTCCTTGAACTAGAAATCCAAATTGATCATAATAGAAATTGTAATTCGTATTATCAATTCCTATTGAAAAATTTGTAATAGTAAAGCCATAACATAGAATGGAGACCATACCCAGTATAAAAAGGAAAAGTTTATTCTGCTTAATAAAGTCCATTATTGATATTTGTTTGATCTCATTCATGAAAAATTTACCTCAAAAAAAATAGTTAATATTTACGCGAATAATATCATAATAAGGAAGAATTTACAACCTACAAGAGTTTTTATATAATAGTCTAGTTGCATAAAATACTGACTTATTTTTATAAATAACTTGACGATAGTATTTATCTTAAATATGATAAGAAAGAAAAACTTTCACGTAGTTACAAAAAGAAATTTTGTGAAAAGAAGATCTTACATTTGCAGATAATACTGTCTTGATTTACAGTAGTTATTCACTGAAGGGAGAAACATACGAGGTATAAAGTTGTTTTTATTAACCGTATGGATTGTTTATAATGAGTGATAAACCTATCGGAGTTTTTGATTCTGGATTTGGTGGAATAAGCTTTTTAAAAGAGGCGATTAAGATTTTGCCAAGTGAAAAATTTATATATTATGGTGATAATGCTAATGCACCTTATGGTCCAAAGAGTGAGAAAGAAATTCAAGAACTATCATTAAATTGTGCTGATTTCTTGTTTGAAAAAGATGTTAAAGCAATAGTAATTGCATGTAATACTGCGACTAGTGCAAGTGTTAAAATTATGCGCGAAAAATACAATGTTCCTATTATAAGTATGGAACCAGCGATTAAACCTGCGATTGAGAACGCGCAAGATGGGGATGTTGTTGTATTAGCTACAACAGGTACAATTTCGCTAAGAAGGTATAATGCACTAGTTGAGCGAATTGATAGTGATCATAAAGTTAAAAATGTTCCTTGTCAGGGGTTGGTTGAAATTATTGAGAGTGGTAATATTAATAGGCAAACTATATTTAGTTATTTAGATGATTTGTTTGAAAATTATAGTATAGAAAAGGTCGACAGTGTTGTTCTTGGTTGTACACACTATATTTTTTTAAAAGATATTATTTGTGATTATATCGGATTAAATTTTACTGGCAAGAGAAATGTATATGATGGGAATTTAGGTACTGCTAAACAACTGTGTAGAGTTTTGAATGATAATAATATTTTTACTCAGCAATCAAAAAATGATGAGGTTGAATTTTATTCATCTGGTGGTAAAGGCGATATAAAAATGATGAAAAGGTTCATGGAATTTTAGATTAATCGTAAAATATTAAATCTGAATGATTTGTTAATAATGAGCTAATAACTATACAATTAATTTAGTTTATGATAAAATTCGTCATATAAGAAATTTTGAACATAAAGGAAATATAATATGAAAAAAACAAGATTGATAATTTTAATAATATTATTACTGATGGTTATTCCAATAGTGAGCTTTGCAGCTCCTGATGGTTTTACTGTAATAAAACAAGGTGACATAAGCTTAAATGGTGTTATGGCACAATATCGTTTGAGGGATTTAGGATATTTATGTTATCGTCCAACTGGTAGATTTGGTGCATTATCTGTTGATGCTGTTAAAAGATTTCAAAATAACAACGGACTTCAAAAAGATGGTCAAATTGGACCAACAACATTTGATTTGTTATTTGAAAATGGACTTTCTAGAAGTGGACTAAAAACTGATATAATTATGTACGGTAATTCTGATGATAACATTTCCAACACTGGTGATGCTATTTCGTGGGATTCGGTTAAGGTTGTTTTTAAAGAAGGAAGTACGGCAATACTGTATGATACAAAATCCGATGCGAAATTTACTGTTAAGCGAGTTGGCGGTTTGGGACATGCTCATGTTGAACCATTAACAGCAGAGGACACTGAAGGTTTTTATGATATGTTTACTGCAAAAGAGGACCAACTAGAGTATATAAAAAATGGTAGACTTACTTATGAAAAGAGATCATGTATAATAGTTATTGATGAAAAAAAATATGCGGCTTCATTGTTTGGATACGTTCATGGTGATGAGCCAGTATATATTCCTAACCCAAATAATCCAGAAGAAACGATAGAGGAAAATGGCATGAATGGATACTTATGCTTGTACTTTTCTGGAAGTACTTCTGATGTGTTTAACATGAAAGATTTTGAACATGATAGTAAAATTGAGATTGCATCACAACAATAAGTTGTAATGAGATTTTGTTTGTAGTATTGATTGTACATAATGAAAAGCAAATTATTAAAAAAATATGGAGCATATCTAGTTATGCTCCTTTTCTATATTGAAAGACTTAATTGACTCTATTAAGTAAAAGATATACGATAAAAAGAAAAAACAATGAAAAATCACTTGATTTTAATGACATACATATTATAATTATACATAACACTTAAATTTAGGGATGATGTTTTACGCATGATTTTGTGTTACTTGCACATAAATATAGCTTTATAAGGTTATAATTATTAAATGAGCATGAATAGTAAAATGAAATCTCATAATATTATTATTTACATAATAAGGATGTGACTATGAAAATTAAACTTAACATACCTAATATTCTTACGCTATTTAGAATAATCTTAATCCCGATCGCAGTTGTTTTTGTATTGGATGACAAACTAACTACTGGATTTGTTATTTACATTACTGCATGTTTGACGGATGTTTTAGATGGAATTATTGCACGAAAATTTAATATGGTTACTGATGCGGGTAAGTTTTTAGATCCGCTTGCAGATAAGGTTATGTCAATATCAATGGTAATAACTTTTACAGTTATGGGTGTTTTGCCACTGTTTGTTTGTATTTTTGTAGTTATTAAAGAACTATTGATGATTAGCGGTGGAATCTTCTTATATGTTAGTAATATTGTTGTTTCAGCGAATATTTTTGGAAAGATTTCGGCATTACTGTTTAACTCTGCGATAGCATTTACATTTTTATATAAGATAGTTGATAATGCATATTTATATCTTATGTATTTAGCTATGGCGTTTGCATTTTCTTCGCTTATTCAATATATGTATTTTAACCTTTATAAAAGATATTATCTAAGAGAAAAACAGCCTACTGAGGAACAAAAAGAAATAGTAAATTAATAGTTTGACATAATGAGAAATTATCATTATAATAACTTGATATAGACGTTTGATTTAAGAGTGATTTATATTGTATGCATAGATTTTTAGAGAAAAATCCGCTTGGTGAAAGGATTTTAAGTGTGAAGAATATAAATTTGTAGTTTAAAGAGTTTTCATTGTGAAATTAAGTAGCTTTGAACGATTTTCCTTGCGTTAAAAGGTTATTAATGAGATTGGTGTAGTATGGCCAATGAATTAAGGTGGTACCGTGAAGTTGACTTCGCCCTTATTGTTTGGGTAGGAGTTTTTTTTTAGGAGAAAAAATGGATTTTATAGCAAGATTACAGGATGATTTTAGCAATTCAATATTTCGTGATGTTGGAACTTTTGATGTTATTTTAATAGTTATTATGTGTTTGCCACTTATTGTGACATTTTTTTCAGCAAGAATTGCTGCAATGTTTGTAAGTGAAGCTGATGCCAAAATGACGTTATCTTTAAAAATTAAGCTAATCAGCCTTTTGATTGTTGGTGGATTGGCAATGATCATTACACAAGTTTTATAAATAATATTTATCTATAATTTAGATAGATTTGAAAAAATAAATAGAGAATATTAAAAAGATATAAATGATATATGGAGGGAACATGAGCAAAGAGATTAGTAAACAGTATGATCCAAAGAACGTTGAAAAAAGATTATATAGTGAGTGGATGGAAAAAGGGTATTTTAAAGGTGAAGTAGACAAGACTAAAAAGCCGTTTTCTATTGTTATGCCACCACCAAATATTACAGGTCAACTACACATGGGACATGCACTTGATAATATGATGCAAGATGCTATAACTAGATTTAAGCGCATGCAGGGTTTTGCAACTTTGTGGCAACCTGGAACTGACCATGCTAGTATTGCAACAGAAGTTAAGATCGTGGATATGCTTGCTGAGCAAGGTGTTACAAAAGAGGATCTTGGACGTGAAAAGTTTCTAGAGAAAGCTTGGGAATGGAAAGAAATTTATGGCGGTAGGATTGTTAATCAGCTAAAAGAACTTGGGTCTTCTTGTGATTGGGATAGAGAAAGATTCACAATGGATGAGGGTTGTAGTGCTGCTGTTAAAGAGACTTTTATTAGATTGTATGAAAAAGGACTTATATATCAAGGTGATAGAATTATAAACTGGTGTCCAAACTGTGAGACTGCACTTTCTGATGCTGAAGTTGAGCATGAAGACAAAAAATCTCATTTATGGCATATTAGATATCCAGCTACTGATGGTGGCGAGGGGATTATTGTTGCAACAACTAGACCTGAAACTATGCTTGGAGATACTGCTGTTGCGGTTAATCCTGATGATGAAAGATATAAGCATCTTATTGGCAAGACAGTTAGATTGCCATTAATGGACAAAGATATTCCTGTTGTTGCTGATTCTTATGTTGACAAAGAATTTGGAACTGGTGCTGTTAAGATTACACCTGCACATGATCCTAATGACTTTGAAATGGGACAGCGTCATGGCATGGAAGTTATTAGAGTTTTAACTGATGATGGAAAAGTAAATCAAAATGGCGGCAAGTATGAAGGGCAAGATAGATTTGAAGCTAGAAAGAATATTGTAGCTGACCTTCAAGATTTAGAGCTAATGGTTAAGATCGAAGATTATGATCATAGCGTTGGTGGATGTTATAGATGTAGCACTGTTGTTGAACCGATTGTATCTAAGCAATGGTTTTTAAGCATGAAGGAATTGGCAGAGCCAGCATTAGATGCTGTTAGATCTGGTAAAATCAAGTTTATGCCAGAAAGATTTGATAAAACTTATTACAACTGGATGGAAAATATCCGTGATTGGTGTATTTCTCGTCAACTTTGGTGGGGTCACAGGATTCCAGCATATTATTGTGATTGTGGTGAGACTATTGTTAGTCGTGAAACACCTACAAAATGTCCGAAATGTTCATCTACAAAGCTAAGACAAGAAGATGATGTTTTAGATACATGGTTTAGCTCTGGATTGTGGCCTTTCTCTACATTGGGCTGGCCAGAAAAAACGGAAGAACTTGAGTTTTTCTATCCAACTAACGTTCTTGTTACTGGATACGATATAATTTTCTTCTGGGTAGCACGTATGATTGTTTTCGGTCTTGAGATTATGGGAGAGATTCCTTATGAGTTTATTTCAATTCATGGTATCGTTCGTGATGGTCAAGGAAGAAAAATGAGTAAGTCACTAAACAACGGAATTGATCCGTTAGAAGTAATAGATAAATATGGTGCTGATGCGCTTAGATTTAGCTTAGCAAATGGAAACAGCCCTGGTGGTGATATGCGTTTCTATTGGGAAAAAGTTGAATCTTGTAGAAACTTTGCAAACAAGATTTGGAATGCATCGCGTTTTGTAATGATGAATTTAGATGAAGCTGAGGCTGATACAACACTATCTAATCTTGATATTTCTGATAAGTGGATATTGACTTTATTGAATGAGTTGATTGAAAAAGTAACTGATAATTATGAAAAATATGATTTTGGTCTAGCTGCAAGCAATATTTATGAGTTCTTGTGGAATGAGTTTTGTGATTGGTATATTGAGATGGCAAAACCAAGACTTTATGGTGAAAAAATTGAAGACAAGTCATCGGCAAATGGTGTTTTACTAAAGGTGTTATCTGATACTTTGAAGCTATTGCACCCACTTATGCCTTTTATTACAGAAGAGATTTATACAGCACTTCCTGGTAGCGATGAAACTATTATGAGAAGTGAATGGCCTGTTGTTGATGCTCACGTATATGATGCTGATAAAAAGACAATGCAAAGCGTTATGGAACTTATCCGAAGCGTTAGAGCTATTCGTAGCGAGATGGATGTTGTACCATCAAAGAAAGCTAAGCTATCACTTATTTGTGGAGCAGAATCCAAGAAAATGCTTGAAGCATGTGAAGCTTATTTGATAAAACTTGCATTCGCTAGTGAGATTGAGTTTATTGATGATAAATCAAATATTCCTGCTGATGCAGTTTCTGTTGTTGCTGATATTTCTGAATGTTATATGCCTTTAGAGGATTTGATGGATATCGGAAAAGAGATTGAGCGTCTTGAAAAAGAGCTTGGTGGTCTTAATGGTGAGATTAAAAGATCTACTGGAAAGCTTAATAATAAAGGGTTTACTGATAAGGCACCTGCTAAGGTTGTTGAAGAAGAAAAGGCAAAACTAGAGAAATATAAAGAGCTTTTTGAAAAGGTTCAAAATAGACTTAATTCATTAAAGGATAGATAGAATTTTGGGCAAATATAGATGTATACATGTTGCAGGGACGAATGGAAAAGGTTCACTTGCTAATTATATTGCTAATATTTTGATGGCGGCGGGGAATAATGTTGGGTTATTCACCTCGCCTCATCTTTTGAAATGGCAAGAGCGTATTCAAGTTAATGGTGAAAACATTGATTTGACAGATGACTTTGAGCAAAAGCTCTATAAAAATGGTTATTTTATTAGCACGCTCAAAATTGCTCATAAGCATTTTGATGAGAGTGATATTGATTATGCTATTATTGAAGCTGGTATTGGTGGCAGGCATGACGCTACAATGGAGTTTGATGCTGATATATCTGTTATTTCTACTGTTGCAAAAGACCATATGGATATTTTAGGAAAAAAGTTGACGGATATTGCATATCAAAAGGCTGGAATCATTCGTGATACTAAAAAAGTTTATTCTTTTTTTCAAAAGCTAAGAGTTAAGCATGTTTTAAACGAAGAGGCATATAAGAAAAGAACTAGTGTGACGTATTTAAAAAAGGATCATGTGTCAAATATTATGGTCTATGAAGATAAACAAATGTTTGAGCTTGATTATAAGGGGAAGATTTATAATGATATTGTGATTGACAATCCATCAAGAATCCAAATTTATAATGCTGCTCTTGCTTTTATCATCGCTTTGGATGAGGGGGTGGATGAACAATCCATCAGAAATGGTCTTGCTAAAAAGATTCATTGCAGAACTGAGGTAATTGACAATAACGTTGTTTTGGATGTTGCACATAATTATAATTCGTTTGTAAAGCTTGTTGAGATGTTGAAATATAAATATCCTAATAGAAAATTTAATTATATGATTGCGATGCAGAATAATAAGGATATAAAAAAAGTCGCAAGGTTAATTAATAAAACTGCGAACAGGGTTTTCTTGGTTGATATGGAAATGGATAATTTTTTTAAGCCAAAAGATATCAGCAATTTATTTAAGAATCCACATTATCTTATTGGGACTGATTCTCAAATAAATAAAAGCTATGATTATGCTTATAAAAAAACCGTAGACGAAAATAGTATTTTAGTAGTTGGTGGGTCATTTTATTTAACTGGAAAAGTTTATTCTTTGATTAGTTCTGAATAAGTATATTTGTAGATGTTGGATGCTCTACTTACCCAGTTATTCATAAGTGATTCAGCTTCATGCTTTGAATAAACCATGATATTGATTTCAAAGGTAGTTCTTGCATTATCAAGTACACGCAAGTTTACACGGTACTCATCTTCTGATAATTTTAGATAGTCTGAAAAAAGACCAGATTCTAATTTGATAACTTCTTTACTCTCTTGTGCAAAATCATCAATATCTTTGCGCACAGAAAAAAGAATTTCTTTATAGAAAAGATCAATACTCTCAATTCCACTCTCGGTTATTGAAAAGTATCTACCATTAGGTGTTTCTTGTTTCAATAACATATTTGAGCTTACTAGATCATCCAAATGTTCTTTTACATCAAAATAATTTGCCCAATCATTGGTCGTTAGATATTTTATAGCTTGAAGTTCGGATAGTTGCAAGCTAATAGACTTAAACATATATAGTATGATAAGTTTGCTTTGCGGAATTTTTATATATTTGTTAGTCATTATTATCTCCAATCTTGCATTAGTAGTAAGTAATGGTCATTAAAAACAGTTAAATAGATTACCTATAAACTATATTATATCATAAAAATATTAAGAGTTGTATAAATACATTGTTAATAAAGAATAATCCTTATAAGAATACATTTTATTGGAGAAGATTAAAATGCAAGTATTGAATGAAATCAAGCAGATGTTAAACGCAAGAGGCATATATATCATAGGTACAGGATATGTTGGTGATAAGGTCGGTGATAAGCTTAGTGGACTTAATTATGCTATCTCATTTGCTATTAAGTATCCTAAATTTATTGTCGATCAGATTAAGGATGGGCCGAGTTTTACATATTTTCATCAATATCGCACAATGAATGCTAATCTTGATAGCTGTGCAATGGCTGTTCAATCTATGCTTGTTGAAAATGGGAATGAAGCGCTTTATATTCCAGCATCTCAATCGAATCCAAAGGCGAAGTTTGATGGGTTGTTTTCTCATAAAATTGCAGCAGTTAGGAGTGGCTTAGGGTTTATTGGTAAGAATAATTTATTTATTTCTACCGAATATGGGTCAGCCATTAGGCTTTCAACAGTTTTGACAAACCTAGAGCTGGAAAAATCTGAGGAAGTGCCGAATCAATGTGGTGATTGTAAAAAGTGTTTTAATGCTTGTCCTAGTGGTGCGATTTTTGGAAAAGTTAGTGATTCACATGATAGGCAAGAGGTTTTTTGTCCAGAAACTTGTAGCCGCTATATGAAAGATAATTTTAAGCACATCGGCAGAGGTGTTGTTTGCGGTATATGTATTGGTGTTTGCCCGTTTTCTGGTGGAAAAAAATAAAGTAATATTGTAATTATAGATAAAATAAAAAAAACATATAAAATAACTTAAAAACTAATTGTCCGATTTTTGAATAATCAAGCCATAAAAAACATAATAATTATATTGATGTTAATGCTTGGAGGGGTTATTTTGAGAAAATCGAGACAATATGAGGATGTTAAAAAAAGTAGCACAGCGCCTGGGATATTAATTGTAATATTGATTGGTATTGCTGTGTATTTTTTTGTTGCTGGTTCAATGGGCAAATGGTTTGGTGAAAATGTTGTAACTCCAGTATTTTCTTTTTTTGAACAAGGAGATTTTGTTCCTGAGATTGAAGAAAGTGTTGTGCCACAAGTATCCGAAAATCCAGATACAATCAGCGAAAATCCAGTTTCTAAAAACATAAAAACGCCAAGTGTAAGTGTTTTTGCTTTGCAGACAGGTGCTTTTTCTAACATGGAAAATGCGAATAGTGCGGCTCAAACATTGAAAAGCAAGGGTGGTGCTGGCTATGTTATTAAAGATGGAGAGCTCAACAGAGTGCTTATTTCATCTTATCTTTCTTCTAATGAAGCGGTAAATGTAATGGCAAGGCTTGATGAGCAGCAGAGTATAAAAGTACGCCAATTTGCTATTGAGGTTGAGCCTGTTAGTATTGAGGTTAAAGCAGATGAAGAGACTGTTTTGGTTATTGAGGAGGGTTTTAATTTTATACCTCAAGCTTTTCAAAGTATGCAAGACTTGAGTTTTTCTTATGATGGGAACAAGATGGAGGAATGTGAAAGTGTATATAATGATTTAACTATAAATTTAGATTGTTTAATTGAGCATATGGAAATAAAGACGAATGGTACGAGCAATACAGTTGTTTTGGACGAATTAAGCCTGCTAAAATCATATCGAGATAAGATAAAAAGTATTGATTTAGCAAGTGAGGATAGGGTAGCAATTTCATCTAAAATAAAGTATACTGGGATAGATATTATTTATGGATATAAAGATTTAATAGATAGTTTTTAAAAATGAGGAGTATTAGGTGAAGATTAGTAAAATTAAAGAAGTATTAGACGCAAAGTTATTATGTGGACAAGGCATGTTGGAATTGGATATTCATACTGCATGTGGGTCGGATTTAATGAGTGACCTTTTGGCGTTTGTTAAGGATTCATGTATCTTGCTTACAGGTCAAAATAATTTACAAGTTATTAAAACGGCTGAGATGCTAGATGTGGAATGTATTGTTATTGTTAGAGGTAAAAAGCCGAATCAAGCGGTTATTGAGCTTGCTGATGAAGTGGGAATAGCTTTATTGCAAACTGATAAGACTTTGTATGCTGCATGTGGATTGCTTTATTCTGAAGGTCTTGAGCCTTGTGAACGAGGTGAATTTTAGTGGCTGATTTTGTTGAAGTTTATGATGTTGTCAGTGAGGATTTTGTTACAGCTGGTGAGGCATCTAGAAATATTAAGCGAGTATTAAAAAAGATTGGATTGGATGCAAAGCTTATTAGAAGAATAGCTATTGCATCTTATGAATCAGAAATGAACATGGCTATTCATAGTTATGGTGGCACGATTACTTTTGAAATTGAAGGTGATAAGATTGTTATCACTTGTAAAGATACTGGACCTGGAATTAAAGATATTGATGAAGCGATGACTGAGGGTTATTCAACTGCGTCTGATTCAGCAAGAGCTATTGGTTTTGGTGCTGGAATGGGACTTCCAAATATTCGAAACAATTCGGATGAGCTGGATATAAAATCTAGCAGTGAAGGAACTACATTAAAAGTTAAATTCAACATGAAGTAGTAGATGGAGGCAAAAGTGAATCAGGTAAATGAATATTTTCACTCAGTGAGGTTGGATAAAGATAAGTGTAAAGGGTGTACTATTTGCATTAAAGGTTGCCCAACTGAAGCTATTAGAGTAAGAAATGGTAAAGCTAAGATTATTGACAAAAGATGTATTGATTGTGGTGAATGCATAAAGGTTTGCCCACATCATGCAAAGGTTGCTTATACGGATTCTTTGGATGTTATAAAACCTTTTAAACATAAGATTGCGATTCCTGCACCGACTTTGTATGGTCAGTTTAGAGAGATTCAAAGTATTGAAAAAGTACTATTAGCTTTAAAGGCTATTGGCTTTGACGATGTTTTTGAAGTAGCTAAAGGAGCTGATATTGCAACAAAGACGATTAAAAAGCGACTAGACGAGGTTAAGGTTAGACCGCTTATCTCTTCTGCATGTCCATCAATCGTTAGACTAATACAAGTAAGATTTCCTGAACTGCTTGAAAATGTTGTTGATGTTTTATCTCCAATGGAAGTTGCTGCTAAAACTGCGAAGCTGAATTATGCAAAGAAGCACAGCGTTAATGAGAAGGATATAGGCGTTTTCTTTATAACTCCATGTCCTGCTAAGATGACGGTTATTAAAAATACACTGGGCAGTGAAAAAAGTTATGTTGATGGTGCGATATCTATTTTGGATATTTATGGATTGCTTGCTAGTCAATTTGGTGATAATCTTGATGATAAAACTTTGGACATTGAGTTTGCAAGTGCATTTGGCGTTGGCTGGGCAAATTCTGGCGGTGAAGTTGATTCATTGGATATTGACAGATATTTGGCTGTTGATGGGATAGCTAACGTAATAAAAGTTTTAGAAGAGATTGAAAATGAAAAACTAGATGACTTGGATTACTTAGAAGTTTTATCCTGCACAGGTGGTTGTGTAGGTGGTCCACTTACTTTTGAATCTTGTTATGTAACAAAAAATAATATTAAGCGAATATCTAAAGATATGAAGGTTGATACTGATATAGAAAAGCAAAGTACAATACAAGAGCCTGCTTATAAAGACATGTTATTTGATAAAGAGATTACTCCTCTAAAAGTTATGAAACTCGATGAGGATATTATAAAAGCTATGAAGATGATGAAGCAGCTTGAAGAGATTGAAAAGAATCTTCCTGGTTTGGATTGTGGATCTTGTGGATCTCCAACTTGTCGTACAATGGCGGAGGATATTGTCAGAGGATTTTCAAAAGAAATTGATTGTATTTTTGTTTTAAAAGAAAGATTAAAAGAACTTGCAAGCTCTATTTCTGAGCTAGCTGAGTATGAAAGAGAATAGGGTTTTATATGATTTTTGGGATGTCTACTGCGAGCTTTTTCTTAAATAACTATAATGAAGATGCTATTATTGAGATTGGTAAGATGGGTATTAAAAATGCAGAAGTGTTTTTTGCTGCAAGTTGTGAGTATGATGAAGCTTTTGTACATGATTTGAAAAAACGTGCTGATGATTATGGTATAAATATATATTCAATGCATGCACTTACTACACAATTTGAACCTCAAATGTTTTCATCACATTCAAGACAAAAAAAGGATGCTTATGAGCTATACCGCAAGGTTTTACGTGCTGGTGAGATTTTAGGAGCCGAAGTTTTTGTTTTTCACGGACCTAACAATATAAAAATTGCAAAGAAACTAAATATAAATTATGAGTATACTGCTGCTAGAATTGACGAGGCGGCTGATTTGGCTAAAGATTATGGAATTAAATTTTCGTATGAAACAGTGCACTGGTGCTGGTATGCAAACCCGAATTTTCCGAAGATGTTGGAGCCTTTTATTACAACGGATAATTTATATTATACATTGGATATCAAACAAGCTGCTCAATCTAAGTTTGATGCGATTAAGTATATCGAAAACATGGGCGATAGACTTGTTAATATTCATATATGTGATTATCTAATCTGTGAGGATCAAGGAATTATTCCAAAACTACCTTTTGAAGGCAGTTATGATTTTTCAAAATTGAAGAAGAAATTAAATGATATGAATTATAAAGGTGGAATGATATTGGAAGTCTATGCAGATGATTATAATGATTTAGAGCATCTTAAAAAGACTTACTTTGATGTAGAGAATTTTTTTAACTAAAAAATTAGCGTTTATATTTTGTAATCATTTCATTAACCCATATCTTATTTGGACCTTCGATAATTGAAAAAGGTTGGTCGGAATTAACCTTATCACTTTCAAACATCAAAATTTCTACATTTTCTCTGGTATTTCCTTCTAATACTTGCAGATAAAAAAGTGCATAATCTAAATATCCATCCTTATAGAAGATGACTGATATTTCACCCCAAGGTTTAGCTAGTATCTTATCATATCGCTTATCACGTATTATTGGGACTATTATTTTTGGAGTTTTTCCATTTTCATCTGTATAATAAACTTCGCCAGTTTCTACTATTACAATTTTGGTTTGGGATAATGCCGCATTAGTATAGCCATCTTTTGTAACAAACTCTACACTTCCAAAATTATCTGAATTTTTTAGTACTGCAATAGCATTTTTTTGCTCTATTTTAGAAAAGATAAATGCGGAGCTTATTAACAGAAGAGTGAACACGAAGATTGCGATAGATTTATTAATTGTTTTTAACTTTAGTTTTTTTATATTCAAATTAATCACCTATAATATAATATTCTTGTATAATGTTTATTGCTTACTTGATGAGTATATTCTTGAACTTATAAATCATTAAAATAAATTTGTTAAAATTGCTTTTTTAACTATTAAATATGTGTTATAATACCAAAGTTAATAAAAAAATGAGAATAAACGTTTGTGAAATGTATAAATAAACGATCATATATCGGGTGGGAGAAGAAAATGAAAAAAAAGTATTCAGCAGATGATATTCAGGTTCTTAAAGGTTTAGATGCTGTAAGGCGTAGACCTGGTATGTATATTGGAAGTACAGGAACTAGAGGACTTCATCACATGTTGTGGGAAATTGTTGATAATGCAATGGATGAAGCGGCGAACGGATATGCCGATAAAGTTAGTGTAACAATCCATAAAGATAATTCTGTAACCGTTGAGGATAATGGGCGTGGAATTCCTGTTGGGCTACACAAGGAATTAAAAATATCAGGTGTCGAAGTTGTATTTACACAATTACACGCTGGTGGTAAATTTGATAATGATAGTTATGAATATTCTGGAGGACTACATGGAGTTGGTGCGAGTGTTGTTAATGCTCTGTCTAAATGGCTTACAGTTGATGTTTATAAAGCTGGAAAGCAATATCGCCAAGAATTCAAATCATACCTAGACAAAAAAGGTAAGATGCTATCTGGAATTGCTCAAGGAAAATTACAAGAAGTAGGGGATTGCAGAAAAAAGGGAACGGTAGTTACATATTTGCCAGATGATAATGTTTTTGAAACTGTTAGTCTTAATTTTGATAAGGTTGCAAAGCGACTTAGAGAACTTGCATTTTTGACTAAAAACGTTAAAATTTCTTTGACTGATGAGCGAGTGCGAGTTGAAGGTAAATACAAGCAAAAAACTTATAATTTCCAAGGTGGGATTGTTGATTTTGTAAAGTATTTGAATAAAGATAAAACTGTTCTCCATGAAGCACCTATTTTAATAGAAGGTAAAAAAGACGATGTTGAAATTAAAGTTGCTATGCAGTTTAACAACGGATATAACGAAGGTGTGTTTTCTTTTGTAAATAATATTCCAACACCTGAGGGTGGAACGCATGAAACTGGATTTAAGGCTGCACTTACAAAGGTCATGAATGATTATGCTAGATCTACTGGTGCGCTGAAAGAAAAACAAGCTAACTTGGCTGGTGAAGATTATCGCGAAGGACTTTGCGTTGTTATATCTTTAAAATTGAAAAATGTACAGTTTGAAGGACAGACTAAGACAAAACTTGGAAATACGGAGGCTAGAACAGCTGTTGATAATATAGTTTCAGAGCAATTGTCCTCTTTTTTAGCTGATCTTAATAATACTGGTATTACATCTAAGCTTATGGAAAAAGCTCAGACTGCTGCAAAAGTACGTGATGCGGCAAGAAAAGCTAAGAAGTTGGAGCGTCAAAAGAATAAACTTGAGGGGGCACCTCTTGTTGGTAAACTTTCCAGTTGTACTGGTAGAAAAGCGGAAATTAATGAACTATTTTTGGTTGAGGGTGATTCTGCTGGTGGTAGTGCAAAGCAGGGGCGTGATAGACGATTCCAAGCTATATTGCCGCTTAGAGGAAAGCCACTAAACGTTGAAAAGAAGAGAATCGACCAAGTAATGAATAACGAGGAATTTCGTTCTATTATTACGGCATTGGGTGCTGGGTTTGATTCTAACTATGATGAAAAATCGTTAAAATATAACAAGGTAATATTGTTGGCTGATGCTGACCAAGATGGTGCGCATATTCGTGCTATATTGCTTACTTTCTTTTTTAGATATTATCGTGAGCTTATAACAAATGGTCATGTTTATGTTGGAATGCCGCCGCTTTATAAAGTTTATAAGGCGAAAAAGAGTATTTATTGTTATACAGAAGCTGAAATGGAAGATGCGATAAAAGAAATCGGAAGAGGATATAAGATTCAAAGATATAAGGGATTGGGTGAGATGAATCCAGAGCAATTGTGGGCGACTACTATGAATCCAGAAAAAAGATCATTGATGCAAATCAATATTGAAGATGCTGCTGAGGCTGAAAGTATTATTTCTGTGCTTATGGGAGATAATGCTGAATCTCGCAAGGAATATATTGCGAACAATGTTGACTTTGATAAGAGTAGTAAAGTTGAGGACATGGAGGCGATGATAAATGAAAGAGACTAATAGGATATTACCTGTTTCGATGCAGGATATTATGCACAACTCCATGATGCCATATGCTGAATATATTATTATGGAAAGAGCTTTGCCACGCGTTGAGGATGGTTTAAAGCCTGTTCAAAGACGTATTTTATATACGATGCTAGAGCTGTCAATTACGCCAGATAAGCCACATAGAAAATCTGCACGTATCGTTGGAGATGCTATGGGTAAGTATCATCCACATGGTGATTCTAGTATTTATGATGCGATGGTTAGAATGTCACAAAATTTCAATATGCGTGTACCGTTAGTCGATGGTCATGGTAACTTTGGAAGTTTAGACGGTGATAGTGCTGCTGCAATGAGATATACAGAGGCTAGACTTGCACCTATTGCCATGGAAATGCTTGCTTTTATTGAAAAAGATACAGTGCCATTTAAATTGAACTTTGATGATTCGCTAAAAGAACCGGTATTATTGCCAGCAAGATTCCCTAATCTTTTAGTTAATGGAGCTACTGGTATTGCTATTGGACTTGCGACTAACATACCTCCTCATAACTTAGGTGAAGTTATTGATGGTGTTGTTGCTAGGATTAAAGATAAAAACATCACTTTGGATCAGATTATGGAGCATATTAAGGCTCCTGATTTTCCAACTGGCGGTCATGTTCTTAATATGGATGGGCTTAAACAAGCATATCAAACTGGTAAGGGAAAGATTACTATCAGGGCTAAGACTAATATTGAAAATGGGTCTAATGGTAAAAAATTAATCGTTATCACAGAGACACCATATCAAGTTAATAAAGCTAACATGCTGGAAAAAATCCTAAAAGTTTCAGAGCAGAGAAAGGCTATGTTTTCTGGTATTTCTGATATTAGAGATGAGTCTGACAGGACTGGTGTTAGGGCTGTTGTTGAAGTTAAAAAGGGTGTTGATGTTAATAACATTTTAAACTGTTTATATAAATACACGGATTTGCAGACTACTTTTGGTGTAAATATGGTAGCAATTGCAGATGGAGTTCCAAAACAGCTATCGCTTATTGAGATAATTGATCATTATATTAAGTTTCAAAAGGATGTTGTTACAAGAAGAACCCAGCATGATTTAGAAAATGCGAAAAAAAGAGCACATATTTTATCTGGTCTTATTATTGCTGTTAATAATATTGATGAGATAATAAAGATTATTAGAGGATCTCAATCACCTAAAGAAGCTAAGGAAAAGCTTATTGATAGGTTTGATTTAACCAACGTACAAGCTCAAGCGATTTTGGACATGAGACTTGCTAGACTTACTGCTTTGGAAGTTATTACATTAGAAAACGAGCATGCTCAGGTGTTGAAAATTATAGGCAATTTAGAGGCAATTCTTTCTAGCGATAAGAGATTGGAAAAGTTGATTATTAAAGAGCTCAGTGGAATAAAAGATGAGCATGCAGATGCTAGAAGAACAAATATAATGGATCAAGAGGCAGAGATTGTAATCAATGCTGCTGAGTTTGAAGTTGTTGAAGATTGTGTGGTTGTTCTAACGAGGAATGGTTTAATTAAGAAGATGAACTTAAAATCGTTTAAAAAGGGAATTGAAACTGGAGTGCAAGATGAAAATAGTGCATCTGTTATTATTTTGCCGACAAAGACAAACCGCTCAATTCGATTCTTTTCTAATTTGGGTAATATGTATTCTATTAATGCAGGAGATTTGCCTGAATCTAGGTGGAGAGATAAGGGTAGAGCACTAAATACGTTATTAACTGGTATAGCTAATAATGAAGAGATAATTCGTATTTATGATTTTGAATCGCTTGCTAGTGATAGTGATATATTATTTATTACGGATATTGGTCTTATAAAAAGATCAGCTTTAAAAGATTATCAAACAAGATCATCAAAACTTGTTGCATGTGGGTTGAAAGATAATTCTAAGATTATAAGTATTGAGATAATTGACAAGCAAGATAAAATTTTATTGTTGACAAAAAAAGGAATGTCCATTAAGTTTTTAATAGACAATATATCCAATATGGGTAGAGCAGCTAAGGGAGTTAAGGCAATCAGCTTGGATAAAGGCGATGAAGTTGTTTTCTCATTTACTGTGCAAGATAGTGGGGATGTATATTTTATTTCTGATAATGGTTTTGCAAAAAGAACTGATATATCTGAATTTGAACTGCAAGGTAGAGCTGGAAAAGGTCTTAAAGCTATGAGTCTTACTGGTGCTACTAGAAGTGGTGTTGAACTTAGATGTGCGTTTTATTTATCAGAGCCAAATATCTTGAAAGTTTTAATGAAGTCTGGTGATTTTGAAACAATATCCACTACTGATTTTATTCGAGATAAAAGAAATACAAAAGGTGTTCAGATTATTGATGTTTTGCTTGGTAATACAGTTGAAAAAGGATATTTGCAATAACATTAGAGCATTTAAGTTTTGTAGTTTAAACATATAGTTTTTGGACAAAAAAAGGAGAGTTATGGCGAAAATAGCTATTTTAGGTACTGGAAGTTGGGCATGTGCACTTGGTTTTGTTTTGCTTGCAAATGATAATGAAGTTTTATTTTGGGGTAGAAATGAAGAGCAGGTTAAATGTATCAATGATAAAAAATCATATCATTTAAAGAACTTAACATTCGATGGTGATTGTTTGGCTACTACTGACTTAAAGGAGATAGCGAAGTTTTCTGATTTAATATTAATAGCTTTGCCATCTCATGCTATATTGGAAGTACTTGGTAATTTATCTGATTTTATAGATTGTCCAAAACACTTTATCAATGCTAGTAAAGGTCTTGAGCCTAAAAGTTTGATGCGTATATCAGAAGTTGTATATGAAACGATTGATATCGATTATGTAAAATCGTATGTTCTTTTGACAGGTCCTTCTCATGCAGAGGAAGTTATAAAATGTGATTACACTGTTGTTACGTCAGTATCATATGATTTGGACGCTGCAAAGATGATTCAACAGGTTTTCTCTACTGATTTTTTTAGAGTATATACGAATAATGATCTAAAAGGTGGCGAGCTTTGTGGAGCTATGAAAAATGCCATGGCTATTGGAGCTGGAATGCTTGATGGTCAAGGTTGTGGTGATAATACAAAAGCTGCATTTATCATAAGGTCTGTAAGTGAAATGATGGACTTAGGTGAAAAAATGGGTATTGAAAAAAGTACGCTAATCGGTCTTGCTGGTATGGGTGATGCTATTGTTACTTGTATATCTAAGCATAGTAGGAACAGAAATGCTGGTGAGCTTATTGGAAAAGGTGTTGCTGTTGATGAGGCTATAAGCGCACAGGCAATGGTTGTTGAGGGGATTCCTTCAATCAAATCGATATATCGATTATCAAAAGAATACTGTGTTGTTATGCCTATTATTGAAGAACTTTATAGCGTAGTTTATAAGGGCAAACATTTTGATAATGCAATAAATGATCTTATGAGTAGAGATTTAAAAGCCGAGTAATGTAAATATATAATAAAATATTTTAGTTGCAATTATTTAATTTTAAATTATTGTAGAATTTTATCAGATTTTTCATGTGGCTGATTTCTGTTTTAGGCGTTATTGTAAGGTCGTTACTACAATTTGTTATTTATACGAGAATTGCTATTTTTTTTGGTTTATAGTGGATATATTATGACAGCAATCTGCTTTACATTTTAATACAAATATGCTATCATAATTAATATATAAATTGGTTATATTGCCTAGGAGAATTGGAGGGCTTTCAGTAAAGATCATTTTTTTGATACTTTGTTGTTGGCTCTTTTTTGATATATTGGAGGGGTTTTATGGAAAATTATATTTTAGCACTTGATCAAGGAACAACTAGTTGCAGAGCGATATTGTTTAACAAAAAGACGAATGTTGTTGCAGTTGAGCAGTGTGAATTTGCACAGATTTATCCAAAATCAGGGTGGGTTGAACATGACCCAATAACGATACTTAATGCTCAAACAAAAGTTATGCACGATGTTGTTAAAAAGGCCAACATTGAGCCTAGTCAAATAAGTGCAATTGGAATTACAAATCAAAGAGAAACAACGGTTGTCTGGGATAAAGATACTGGAAAGCCTATATATAATGCCATTGTGTGGCAATGTAGAAGAACATCTGATACATGTGATGATCTAAAGAAAAAAGGATGGTCTTCTTATATTCAAGAAAAAACTGGTTTGGTCGTAGATGCTTATTTTTCAGCGACAAAGCTTAAATGGATATTGGATAACGTTGATGGAGCAAGAGAAAAAGCTAATAAAGGTCAACTCTTGTTTGGAACTATTGATACATGGTTGATTTGGAATTTGTCGAAAGATAAATCACATATTACTGATTATTCAAATGCCGCAAGAACCATGATGTATGATATTCACGGCTTAAAGTGGGATCAAAAGATTTTGGATGAATTGAATATTCCGAAATCGATGTTGCCTAAAGTTGTACCATCTAGTGATAGATATTGCACAACAGATGAAAAATTGTTCGATGGAATAAGTATACCTATTTGTGGAATTGCTGGTGATCAACATGCGGCACTATTTGGTCAAAGATGTTTCGAGGTTGGAAGTGCAAAGAATACATATGGAACTGGCTGTTTTATTTTGATGAATACTGGTGAAAAGGCTGTTAAATCAAAGAACAATTTGCTCACTACGATTGCATGGGGAGTGGATGGAAAAGTTGAATATGCACTTGAAGGCAGTGTTTTTAATGCAGGTTCTGCCATTCAATGGCTTAGAGATGAAGTGAGAATTTTGAAATGTGCACAGGAAAGCGAGCAGATAGCGAAGAGTGTTGCTGATAGTGGTGGGGTTTATGTTGTTCCTGCATTTACTGGGCTTGGTGCGCCATACTGGGATATGTACGCAAGGGGTGCTATTGTTGGTATTACAAGAGGCACAAAGAGGGAGCATATAATAAGAGCGACTTTGGAATCATTGGCTTATAGTAGTATGGATGTATTTGAAGCAATGATATCGGATTCTGGTATTACACTAAAAGAGCTTAGAGTTGATGGTGGTGCTAGTAGAAATGATTTCTTGATGCAGTTTCAGGCGGATATTTTGGATGTGGATGTTGTTAGGCCAAAAGATGTTGAAACGACAGCACTTGGAGCGGCAATGCTTGCTGGTCTAGCTGTTGGTTTTTGGCAAAGCAAAGAGGAGATACCTTTCCAAAAGGATAAGATTTTTTCTAGGAAACTTGATAAAAAAGAGATGAAAGAAAAGTATAGGCTTTGGAAAAAAGCGGTTGATAAGTCATTAGATTGGCAAGAGCGATAATAAGAAAAGAGGCATATATGAGCTTGATTGACAGGATTGAAGAGAACCCGATTATTGCAGCTATAAGAAGCGAAAAAGATTTAAAGGCTGCTATGGATTCTAATGTTTCCACTATATTTTTGCTTCATGCTGATATCTTCAATATCAATTTTCTTGTTGATTCAGTAAAAAATAATGGAAAAAGTGTTTTTGTTCATATGGATTTTCTAGAGGGTATTGGAAGAGATAAAAAAGCGCTTGAGTATATCGTTAGTAATGTTAAACCTGATGGGATTATAAGCACAAGATCTAGTCATATTAAATATGCTAAAGAGAAAGGAATATTTTCCATCCAAAGATTTTTTATGGTGGATAGTCTTTCTTATGAAACAACCATTAAAACAGTAAAATCGTTTCAGCCTGATATGATTGAAATAATGCCTGCGGTGATACCGAGGGTAATCACTAGGATTTGTGAGAAAGTTTCTGTACCTGTGATTGGTGGAGGGCTAGTTGTTACAAAAAAAGATGTTATAGATGTGCTAAAATGTGGGGCGATTGGTGTTTCAACTGGCAAGCAAGAACTTTGGGATTTATAGACTAAAAATTAAATAATTAAATCAATCGCGTATGGAGAATAGGAGTCGCATTGAAAGAATAGATTTATGCTTTTCTTTTGGTGTGGTTTTTTATTATTCAAAATGAGAGATTATAAAAGTAATTAATATAAAAAGAAAAAATACATGGAATAAGATAATGATGAATATTGTTATTGATACGCGTCATTATATCGACTTAGTCGAGGGGAGATAAATTATGTATGATATAGCTATAATCGGTGCAGGGGTTGTTGGATCTTTAATTGCAAGGCAACTTTCAAGGTATGAGATAAAGACCTGTGTAATAGAAAAAGAAAACGATGTTGCTATGGGAACAACAAAGGCTAATAGTGCGATTATTCATGCTGGTTATGATTGTGAAATTGGGTCATTAAAGGCACAGTTAAATGTTAGAGGAAACGAGATGTTTGATGAAATAGTTGATGACTTAGATGTTCCGTTTAAGCGTATTGGATCATTGGTTGTTGGTTTTGATGATGATGCAAAAACTATTGAAGAGTTAGAGTATCGTGCAAAAATGAATGGTGTTAAAACGCAGATTTGGACTAAAGAGGATATTTTGAAACATGAGCCAAATCTTTCTGATGAGATTCAAACTGCATTATTTGCACCTTCATGTGGGATTATTTGTCCTTACGAACTTACAATTGCTGCTGCTGAAAATGCTGTTATGAATGGCGTAACTCTGCTGCTGAATACTAGAGTTTTATCTATCAAAAAAGATAAATGGTTTAAGATTAAAACCAATGATAGTGAAATTGAAACAAAATATATTATCAATGCTGCGGGTGTTTATGCTGATAAGGTTGCCAATATGATTGGAGATTCAAGCTTTGATATAAAACCTAGAAGGGGTGAATATATTATATTCGATAAAAAGGTGGGAGATAAAGTAAATCATGTTATTTTTCAACCTCCAACAAATATGGGTAAGGGTGTATTGGTTACGCCAACTGTCGATGGTAATCTTCTTATTGGTCCAACATCTGTTGATATTGAGCAAAAAGATGACGTTGGAACTACAAAGGACGGTTTGGATTTTATTGTTAAAGGTGGAACAAGGACTTTGCCTGATTTTAGTATGAGAGATGTTATAAATTCATTTTGTGGGATTCGTGCAAAGGGGACTACTGGCGATTTTATTATTGAAGAGTCAAAGGTTGATTCTGATTTTATCAATGTTGCTGGGATTGAATCACCTGGATTGTCTGCATCACCTGCAATTGCTGAGTATGTAGCTGAAATTGTATTAGCTAAAGGCGATAATTTTAAAGTTAATGAGAATTTTATTGCTAAGCGAAGACCTGTTATTAGGTTTAGAGATTTAAGCGTTGAAGAAAAAAAGCAGGTAATCAATAAAAATCCTGATTATGGTCAGATAGTATGTAGATGTGAGAGCGTTACTCAAGGTGAGATTATAGATTCGATTAGGCGTCCTGTCGGTGCACGCGATGTTGATGGTGTTAAAAGGAGAACAAGATCTGGAATGGGCAGGTGTCAAGGTGGATTTTGCATGCCGAGGGTAATGGAAATATTATCGAAAGAGTTGAATGTACCTATTGAAGATATCACAAAAAAGGGTGGAGATTCTAAGCTGATATATAAAGGATTATAGGCAAGGGGGATGAATTATGAATGTTCAAAATGTTGAATTGGTTGTCATTGGTGGTGGTCCAGCTGGTATGGCTGCTGCATGTGAGGCATATAAAAATGGTGTTAAAGATATAGTTGTGATTGAGCGTGGTGATGAGCTGGGTGGGGTACTTCAGCAATGTATCCATAATGGATTTGGGTTGCATATTTTCAATGAAGAACTTACAGGACCAGAATATGCTTATCGGTTTATTGATGAGCTTGAAGAAAAGGGTATAAAATATTGCTTGGACACAATGGTTTTAGATATTGATGCATATAAAAATGTCACAACTATTAGTTCTGATAAAGGACTCATTGTTTATCGCTCAAAAGCGGTTGTATTGGCTATGGGATGTAGGGAAAGAGCAAAAGGATCGCTGAATATTTCAGGTCAAAGACCTGCTGGGATATTTACGGCAGGGACTGCTCAAACTTTTACCAATCTGCATGGCTATACACCTGGTAAAAAAGTTGTGATATTGGGTTCTGGAGATATTGGTCTTATTATGGCTAGAAGAATGACTCTTGTCGGTTCAAAAGTTGAAATGGTATGTGAGCTTATGCCCTTTTCTGGCGGACTAAAACGAAATATAGTTCAATGTTTAGATGATTACGATATCCCTTTGATGCTTAGTCATACTGTTGTAGAAATTCATGGAAAAGAAAGACTTGAAGGGATTACTATTGCAAAAGTAGATGAAAAATTAAAACCCATAGAAGAAACAAAGAGGTATGTTGAGTGCGACACTCTGCTTTTATCAGTAGGATTAATACCAGAAAACGAGCTTTCTAGAAATATGGGGGTTGAAATTGATGCAGTAACAAGTGGTCCTATTGTAAATGAATCCATGGAAACAAGCATTGATGGAGTGTTTGCATGTGGTAATGTTGTTCATGTGCACGATCTAGTGGATTTTGTGACTAAAGAAAGTCAGCTTGCTGGAAGTTGCGTGAGTGAATATATAAAAAAATGTGATAATGATGAAAATGAAAGCGAGCTTAATACTGTTGCTGGAAATCGTGTTAGATATGTTGTTCCGCAAAGGATACGTATCAGCAGATTGAAAAAGCAGAGTAAGTTGTTTTTTAGATCTGATAATGCATATAGGGATGTTGAAATAGTCGTAAAAAATAATGATAGAGTTATATACCGCAAGAAAAAAAGAATGGTAGCACCAGGAGAGATGGAGAGTATAGATGTTTCTAAATTAGATCTAAATGGTGTTGATGATGGGCAGATAACTGTTGCAATACATGAAAAATCATAGGGAGGTTGGATATGGAAAAAGTAAAATTAGTATGCATAACTTGCCCGATTGGGTGCAATTTGGATGTTGAAGTTGATGATGGGAAAGTGGTAAGTGTTTGTGGAAATAGCTGTAAGCGTGGGATTACTTATGCTGAGGCTGAGTGTCTTAATCCAACTCGTGTACTTACTGCATGCGTAAAAACAAGTGATGGAAGGATGCTGTCGGTTAAAACGCAAGCGGCAATTGCAAAAGATAAAATCATCCAAGCAGTTGGTGTTATTTATGCAACTTCTATCAGTAGTCCAGTTGAAATCGGTGATGTAATTATTGAGGATATTTTGGGAAGCGGGGTAGATGTTGTTGCAACTAAGCGGCTAGTTTGACGAGGTAAATATAATTGAAGTTTTGAATAATAGTAAATGTTGAAATTTGCTATTAATTGAAAAATAGAGGAAATTGATATATAGTATATATTGGTCGGAGCAGAAAGTGGTTTGATTAACTTTTATGTTGGAAGTATATCTTAATTTGCTTGACTAAATTCATTCATCATGGTAATATTTTTATTGTGAATTACAAATTTACATTTACATTAATATAAAATTTTTGACAGTGTTGCCAAAATCATAAAGGTAAAAAACCTTGAGTGTTTTGGCATTTTTTTTGGAAAAGTTAATACTTGTCTTAAATATAAGACAGTTAAATATTATTAAAACATGGAGGAACAATATGAAAAAAATTACATTATTAGTTGTTTTAGCATTGGTATTTGCATTAGTATTTACTGGTTGCGCAAAAACAGCAGAAGAAGCACCTGCAACAGAAGCACCTGCAAAAGAAGAAGCTGCACCTGCTGAAGAAGCTGGGGAAGAAGAAGCAATGGCTGAGCCTGTAAAGGTTGGAGTTATATTGGTTCATGATGAAAACTCTGGTTATGACTATGCTCATATCCAAGGTATTGAGACTGCTGCTGCTAATGTTGGTGTTGCTGCAGATCAAATCATCTGGAAATATAACATTTCTGAAGACGAAACTTGTTATGATACTGCAACTGACCTTGTAGAGCAAGGCTGTACACTTGTTATTTCAGATAGTTTTGGACATCAAAGCTATATGCAACAAGCTGCTGAAGAAAATGAAGGAACAGTTTTCATGGCTATGACTGGTGTTACAGCTGGACCTTCAGGATTAGCAAATTTCAAGAATGCATTCAACTATACTTATGAATCACGTTATGTTTCAGGTGTTGTTGCTGGTATGAAATTAGCTGAGCTAGTTGAAGCTGGTGAAGTTGCTGCTGAGAACATGGATGCTGATGGAAACATAAAAATCGGTTATATCGGAGCTTATCCTTATGAGGAAGTTGTTTCTGGATATACTGGTTTTTATCTAGGAATTCAATCTATTGTTGAAAACGTTGTTATGGACGTAAGTTATACAAACTCATGGTATGATCCTGTAGCTGAAGCTGAAGCTGAAGCTGCTAATGCTCTTGCATCTTCTGGTTGTATTATTTTAGGTCAACATGCAGACTCAACAGGTGCTCCTGCTGCTTGTGAAGCATTGCTTCAAGGTGGAACAACTGTTTATAGTGTTGGATATAACATCTCTATGCTTTCTGTTGCTCCAACAGCTGCATTAACTAGTTCACAAAATGACTGGAGTGCTTATTACACATATGCACTTGGTGCTGCTGTAAATGGTGAAGAGATTGCTACTGATTGGGCACAAGGATATGCTGAGGGTGCTGTTATGATTTCTGAGCTAGGCGAAAGCTGTGCTGCAGGAACTGCTGAAAAAGTTGCTGAAGTTGAAGCTGCTATTAAAGATGGTAGCCTAAAAGTATTTGATACTTCTTCATTCACAGTAGGTGGCGAAGAGGTTACAACTGCTCCTGCTTATGATACAGATGGCGACTGGGTTGCAGACTTTGGCGAAGCTATTGTCGATGGAGCATTTAGTGAATCAACACTACGTAGTGCACCATACTTCTGGTTACGTATCGATGGAATCACAGAATTAAATTAATAACTTAAAGGAAAGAGCCACCTATTAATAGGTGGCCTTTTCTATTATTCTTAGGGGGGTTATCTACTATGCAAAGTTCAAAAAATGCAGTTTGCATGCGTGATATTACAAAAACTTTTGGTCCAGTTGTGGCTAATGACCGTGTATCTATGGATATATGTAAGGGTGAAATTCTTGCCTTACTCGGTGAAAACGGCAGCGGAAAGACCACACTAATGAACATGCTATCTGGTATCTATTTTCCTGATACTGGACATATATTTGTAGATGATAAAGAGGTAACGATTCGAAGTCCAAAGGATGCTTTTGAACTTGGTATCGGTATGATCCATCAGCATTTTAAGCTTGTGGATGTGCTTACTGCTGCTGAAAATATCATTTTAGGTATGTCTGGAAAGGGCAAGCTCGACATGAATACCGTTAATGAGAAAATTTCAAATATTTGTGAAATGTACGGCTTTGATGTTGATCCTGAACAAAAAATTTATGATATGTCTGTTTCGCAAAAGCAAACAGTTGAGATCGTAAAGGTGCTTTTCAGGGGAGCTGATATTTTGATACTCGATGAACCAACAGCGGTTCTGACTCCGCAAGAAACGGAGAAACTTTTTGTAATTTTACGCAACATGCGAAATGCTGGTAAAGCAATTGTTATTATAACTCACAAGTTGCATGAAGTGGAAGATATTTCAGATAGAGTTGAAGTTTTGCGTCGTGGAAAATATGTTGGCAGTAAGCTAACGAAAGATACAAATGCGGCCGAAATGACCAACATGATGGTTGGAAGACCAGTTACTTTAAATATTGATAGACCTGAGCCAAAAGATGCTAAACCACGTATCATTGTTGATGGCTTGACCGTTAAAGACAAAGATGGGATAACTAAGCTTTCTGATGTTTCGTTTACAGCATGTTCTGGCGAAATATTAGGTATAGCAGGAATATCGGGTTCTGGACAAAAAGAGTTGTTGGAAGCTATTGCAGGTTTACAACCATATGAGTCTGGAAATATCGCTTATATAGATCCAAAAACTAATGATAAAATTGACCTTGCAGGAAAAAATCCAAGTGAAATTACATCTATGGGTGTTTCACTGTCATTTGTACCAGAGGACAGGCTTGGAATGGGACTTGTTGGGAATATGGATTTAATAAATAATATGATGCTTCGATCGTTTAGACGAGGGAAGTCTATTTTTACTGATAGGAAAACACCGAGAGAGTTAGCTAGTAATATAGTGCAAGAGCTTGAAGTTAAAACGCCAGGACTTACTACACCAGTACGTAGGCTTTCTGGAGGAAATGTTCAAAAAATATTAGTTGGTCGAGAGATTTCTTCTGCGCCATCCGTTCTTATGACGGCTTATGCTGTGCGTGGACTTGATATCAACTCATCATATACCATTTATGATCTTGTCAATGAACAAAAACAAAATGGAGTTGCTGTAATTTTTGTTGGAGAAGATTTAGATGTTTTGTTGGAGCTGTCTGATAAAATCCTTGTTCTTTGTGCTGGAAAAGTCAGCGGTATTGTTAAAGGAAAAGACACTGATAAAAATGAAGTAGGTATGATGATGACAAATGTTGGAGAGGAGAAAAAACATGAATCTATCTCATAAAAAAGTGCCATTAGTGCGTATTGCAAAGCGCGATTCAATTTCAACGATGCATGCTTTGCTCGTCCGCTTTATTGGTATACTTTTAGCACTAACAGTTAGTGCAATAGTTATATATTCTATTGTAAAACTAAATCCAATTAAGATTTATGTTGCTATGTTTGAAGGTAATTTTGGTTCTGAAAAACGTATTTGGGTCACTTTGCGTGATATGGCACTGCTTCTTTGCATAGGTGTTGGTTTAGCGCCAGCCTTTAAAATGCGATTTTGGAATATTGGAGCAGAAGGTCAAATTCTTGCTGGTGGTATTGCTACTGCCGCAGTTATGATATATTTTGGAAAATCTATGCCAACAGGTATGTTGCTTGTTGTTTCGCTAGTAGTTAGCCTATTAGCTGGAGCTATTTGGGGTGCTTTTCCAGCCTTTTTTAAAGCACGCTATGGAACAAATGAGGTTTTGTTTACTTTGATGATGAACTATGTAGCTATTCAATTAACCTCTTATTGTGTTGCATTATGGGAAAATCCTTTTGGTTCAAATTCCGTTGGAATCATTAACCAAATGTCAAAAGCTGGGTGGTTTCCACCATTGTTTGGTCAGAAATATTTACTCAACGTAATTATAGTTTTAACTGTAACGATTGCAATGTATATTTATCTTCGCTATTCTAAGCAAGGATATCAGATTGCAGTTGTGGGAGAATCTGAAAGAACAGCCAAGTATATTGGTGTGAATGTTAATAGAACTGTAATTCGAACAATGATGATTTCAGGTGCTATATGTGGACTTGCTGGTTATATTGCAGTAGCAGGTGCATCACATTCGATTTCAACAAATACTGCTGGAGGTAGAGGTTTTACTGCTATCATAGTAGCTTGGCTTGCTAAATTTAATACTTTTACTATGATATTAATAGCGGCATTGCTGGTTTTTATGGAAAAAGGTGCGATACAAATCGCTTCACAATATAATTTAAATGGTTTTGTTTCTCAGATGATTACGGGTATTGTTCTGTTCTTCATTCTTGGTAGTGAATTCTTTACAAAATATCGCTTAATTTTTCGCAATGGAAAGGAAGTGAACTAATATGACTCAGTTATTGTCTTTATTACAGGCTGCAATAGTTTTTGGTACGGTTATATTATTTGGTGCAATGGGAGAAATCCTAACTGAAAAATCTGGAAACTTGAATCTAGGTGTTCCAGGAATTATGTATCTTGGTGGTATTGCAGGTCTTGCTGGTGCTTTTGGGTATGAGCTGAATGTTGTAACTCCAATCCCTTTGGTAGGGCTTTTAATTGCTCTAGCATGTTCATTGACTGCATCGATTTTAGCCGGACTTATTTATAGTTTTTTAACTATTACGCTACGTGCAAATCAAAATGTTACGGGTTTGACTCTTACCATCTTTGGTGCTGGTGCTGCAAACTTCTTTGGTGGTGCAATGAATAAAATGGCTGGAGGAGTTGGTCAGATTTCTATTGCAGTAACAAGTAATGCTTACCGTTCTACTCTGCCGTTTCTATCGGATGTCGGTGTATTATCTGCACTTGGATTTATGGTATATCTCGCATTGATTTTGGCATTTATTATCGGTTGGTTTTTAAGTAAAACGCGAAGCGGTTTAATGCTACGTGCTGTGGGTGAAAACCCAGCAACTGCGGATGCTGCTGGTATCAGTGTAACAAGATATAAATATCTTTCCACTTGTATTGGTTCGGCTATAACAGGTTTGGGTGGACTTTATTATGTAATGGACTATATTAAAGGTACGTGGGCTAATGATGGTGGTATTGAAAATCTTGGATGGCTTGCTGTTGCGTTGGTAATTTTTGCTCGTTGGAAGCCAAAACAGGCAATTTGGGGTTCATACCTTTTCGGTACTCTATTCTGGTTATACTTTTACATACCAGGACTTAATCGTTCATCACAAGAAATCTTTAAAATGTTACCATATATTGTAACGATTATTGTGTTGATTGTTGTTTCTATGCAACGAAAGCGTGAAAATCAGCCACCTGCAAGTCTTGGGTTGCCGTATTTCCGCGAGGACAGATAATAGGATAATAAATTTTGCAAATATAGAGCATCTTCGTATATCGATATGAAGGTGCTTTTTTTATTATATGGATTTACTTGTTGTTACTGTAAATTATACTTTGAAATATTAGATGTAAAATATTTCATATATTTGTAATCTGAATTATAAGCATAAACTTTTTAATATGATATAATATAAGCTAGAAAGTATGTCTTTAATTTTATGAGGTGGATATATGAAAATATTAAAAAACAAGAATTGGATAAAAGCATTTAGTCAAGTTTTTAAAAGGTTTCCTGTGGTGTTAAGCAGCATATACGTTATTGGAATACTTTTTGTTGTAATTAGTAGGATGGATTATGATCCTGAATGGTTGAGTAATGTTATTTTAGCTATGATAACGTTTACTTTTAATGCGCTTATTATAAAAACCGCATATGAAAGATATTCATATGTAAACAGGACGAAATATTTGGTATTGATTGTAGCAAGTGCTGTTTTATCAATATTGCTTTATTTCTTTGTTTATTATATCGACCGTGATTGGAGCATGATTGTATTTACTTCTATCTTGTTTGCACAAGTCTTGCTTACTGTTTGCATTGGCTTTTTGGATAGAGATAAATTAGTTGAGCATTTTGCAGCTTATATAACCAGCAGACTAGCGATTACTTTACTTATTTACTTGGCTACTTGTGGTGGCGTTTGTGGCTTGATTTTTGCCTTGGAAGAATTGTTCAATATAGTTTTTCATAATGAAATATATTCTAATGTATTTATGATATTGGGTACAACTCTTGCTCCGATGCTTTGGCTTGGTGGTTTTGATTTGGATGTTGAAGTGAGTTTGAAAAAGCTTTTCAAGGTTCTTTTGGTATATATTTTGATACCATTATTGTTGGTTTACTCGTTAGTCGTTTACGTTTATATTTTCAAGATTATGCTTGATGGATTTAATATGCCAAGCTCAATTATTGGACATCTTGTACTATGGTATAGTTTTGTAAGTGTTGCTGTTATGTTTTTATCTAGACCATTTGCAGACCATAAAATTGGAGCTTTTTTTCATAAGTATTATTCTTTTATCTCAATAGCTCCACTAGCGATAATGTTTGTATCAATATTTATGCGAATCAACCAATATGGATATACAATCAATCGTTACTATGTACTAGTAGGTGGAATTTGGCTTGCGTTTATGTATGGATATTTTATCTTCACTACAATTAAGAAAAAATATAGGTATAATATTGTAATATTATTGTCTTTGGCTGTTATATCAATTTTGTGTATTACTGAGCCGATTTCCGCTATGTCGATATCGAAAAAATCTCAGATCAATAGGATTAAAAGCATTATAGGAAGTAAAGCAGTTGAAGATATACCTGAAAGTGAATTAGTCGAGGTGAAAAGAGCACTTTATTATTTAGAGGAATATTATAAAGCGGATAATAGTAAAACTGCTCTTGACGATATTGACTTTTTAACAGATTACGAAATTGAGTCTATTCTGAATATGGACCGTTCTGAAGAAGATATGAAGATGGATTATCCTGAAGAAGATATGGAGGTGGATCCTTATGAAAAGAAAAGGGAAGCTAGTCTTGCCATTGAAAATGGATTACATCTTGTTAATGATATAAGTGATTATGATAATATGATTACCTTTGCATCTCATCAGACAGAATATGGTGCTGAGGGTGAAGATATAAAAATTTTGATTGATAGCCAAGAGCAGTATCTTGTAGAGGTTTATAAGTGTGAAGATTTAATCGCTAAATTTGAATTAGAAAGCATTATTAAAGAAAGGCGTATAAGCAAAGATGAGCCTTTAGCAAAGAGTATAGGGGATTATACTTTTGATTATTCAAACGAGAATGTTGAAATAAGAATAATAGCAAATTATCTTAAATATTCTAAATCGAATAATGAGTTTGATGAACTAGAATTAATCAGTGGAGTTTTGCTTTTCAATATTAAATGATAAGATTTACTTTAACAAAAAACCTCCAACTAGCGAATTTATCTGCAAGTTGGAGGTTTTATAGTTTTTAATTATAATTATTATTACTCAGATTTCTTCATCTGTATTCTAACAAATATTTTTTCAATTTCACTGAATACTAACATTAGGATTGAAAGACCGAATACTGTAAACCAGTGAGTCGAGCTTATCATAGTAAGGCTAAATATTTCTCTTAAAAAAGGAACAACTACTACAATAACTTGAAGTAGACAAGAAAATAACATTGCTAAAATCATAGATCTATTTTTGAAAACGCCGATTGTGAACATACTTGAATGGTCAGATCTTGCACCATATGCTGCGAACAACTGTGAGATACCCAATGTTAAAAATGCCATTGTCATTGCATATTCACCGCTAATCTTGCTTCCGATTATAAATGCACCCAATGTAAGGCATGCTTCAACAAATCCTGTTAAACCGATTGATACCCACGTTCTACCGTTGATAATAGGTGTTTTAGGATCTCTAGGTTTTTTTAGCATAACATCGCCTTCGGTAGGCTCTAAACCCAAAGCTAATGCAGGGAAAGTGTCAGTTACAAGGTTTATCCAAAGGATGTGGATTGGACCTAATAATCTCATGCCAATCATTGTTGCGACAAATAAAGCGATAACTTCACCAGCGTTTGATGAAAGTAAAAACCTAACCGCTTTTCTAATATTTTGATAGACTTTACGGCCTTGTTTAACCGCTTTGACAATAGTGGCAAAGTTGTCATCTGTTAATACCATGTCAGCGGCAGCCTTAGAAACATCAGTTCCTGTGATTCCCATTCCGACGCCGATATCAGCAGTTTTTAATGCAGGAGCATCATTAACACCATCGCCTGTCATAGCAACAACCAAGTCTTTATTTTGAAATGCTTTAACGATTCTAACTTTGTGCTCTGGAGCAACCCTTGCATAAACGCTAGTTTTCATACATGTATCATCCAGCTCTTCATCGCTCATTTTATTGAGCATATCACCAGTAATAGCGATTTCATTTTCGCTTAAAATTCCTAATTGCAGTGCAATGGCTTTGGCAGTTGAGCCGTGGTCGCCTGTAATCATAACTGGTTTTATTCCAGCAGATTTACAATCAGCAACAGCTAATTTTGCTTCTTCCCTTGGAGGGTCGATCATACCGCAAAGACCTAAAAGATTTAGATTGTTTTCGACTTCGTTTTTATCTGATACATCATTGCTGGTTACTGCTTTTTCAGCAAAAGCGAGTACGCGATATGCGTTATCAGCCATGTTATCATTTTGATTTTCGATAAAGTTAAATGTTTTGTCATCGAGTTTGACGATACCATCTTTAGTGATAATGTTTGTACAACGTCTGATCAGTACATCTGGTGCACCTTTAACATATGCTTTGCCGTCCTTTATTACAGTCATAAGCTTTCGCTCAGAATCGAAAGGAATCTCTGCATCTCTTTGCTTATCTGTTATTTGATCTAGCGTCCAGCCTTTAGTAAGTGCAAAATCTAAAAGTGCAGTTTCTGTTGGATCGCCAACCATTTCACCTTTTTCGTTAGGACTTCCATCATTACAGTTGACCATGCACTCGATGATTTTACGCTCATCAGTTTTTGACCAAGTTTTCATAACAGTCATCTTGTTTTGTGTAAGAGTACCCGTTTTATCTGAACAGATTATTCTAGTACATCCCAAAGTTTCAACAGCAGGGAGCTTTCGAATGATCGCACCTCTATCTGCCATCTTTTGCATGCCGATAGCAAGAACGATAGTTACAACAGCGACCAAACCTTCTGGAATTGCTGCAACAGCTAGTGACACTGATGTTAAGAACATCTCAAACACCTCATTGCCGAGGTATATTCCAACACCGAACATTGCCGCCGCAATAATCAGAACTGCAACAGATATAATCTTACTTATTTCATCCAATTTCTTTTGTAGAGGACTAAGCTCTCTTTTTGTTTTTGATAGTGAATCTGAAATTTTACCCATTTCAGTTTCCATGCCTGTATATACAACTATTCCAGTAGCTCTTCCATATGTGATGCTACTTCCCATAAATGCCATATTTATACGATCGCCAACGATTGAACCTTCATCGCAGATTGCATTAGCATCCTTGTCAACTGGAACTGATTCTCCAGTAAGTGCTGATTCTTCTGCTTTAATTGCCGCAGACTTTATCAATCTTATATCAGCAGGAACGCTGTCGCCTGCCTCGATTTGAACAACATCACCAACGCAAAGCCCAGCCGCTTTTATCTTAGCGATTTTTCCATCGCGAAAAACTTTAGCCATTGGTGCTGCCATGCTATTTAAGGCTTCTAATGCTTGTTCAGCTTTAGATTCTTGGAATGTTCCGAGTATTGCATTTAAAAGAATAACGAATCCGATTATAATCGCATCGATATGCTCGCCCAAAACAGCAGAGATTACTGCGGCTAAAATTAGAACCCAAATCATTACATTAGCAAATTGTGCAATGAAAATGCCCAGTAAAGTTTGTTTTTTACCTTCATCTAGTTTGTTTTCACCAAACTGCTCAATTCTTTTTTGTGCTTCAGCCTTTGAAAGCCCATGCAAACCTGTGTCTAACTCTGAAAAACATTCTTCAACGCTTTTCGTATGATATATTTTTTTTATATCCACAAGATTCCTCCAATAATATATTATTTAATTTTTTTAAAGCAATCACTATTTAATTTTTCCGTTTTTGCTTAAATTTATAAATATGAATCTGTTTTTTTTAATTAATAACAAATCCACAACAATTATCTTAAATATTCTTTTTAATTTTACAAATAAAAAAACAAACAAAACAATTTAATAATTATTACTATTTGTTGAATATATTATATAATAATATTATAATATACACAACGATGTAGTGATTAGATTTACACTCATATGTATTATTTTTTGATTATAAAAACCAACTTAAAGGAGAAAACAATGCAAGCATTTAAAATGGCGTCTTCAGATGGAACTATATTATCTTCGTACAAATTTATACCCGACAAGGTGCAGGGTGTGTTTGTTTTGCTTCATGGATCAATAGAACATGCAAAGAGATATTTTGATTTTTGCGAATATCTTTGTAATAACAATATAGCTGTTTATACTTTTGATCAAAGAGGTCATGGACGAACTGCATATAAAGATAAACAAGTTGCATATTTTTCTGATAAAGATGATGGTTGGTTTCAATCCATAGAGGATGTAAAGCTTTATATTGAACTTGCTAATGAAAATCATAAAGGTGTACCTGTTACGCTTTTTGGTCATAGTATGGGATCATTCCTCGCTCGTAGTTATATTGCAAAATATCCTGATGATGTACAAAAGGTTGTTTTGTGCGGAACTGCTGATAGTAGTAGGGGACTTATTAAATTTGCATATGCGTTGAGTAACTTTGTTGTAAAGATTAGAGGCAGAAGATATAGAAGTAAGCTTATTCACAAGCTTGTTTATGGAACGCTAAATGATAGAATTAAAAACCCAAGAACAGACTATGACTTTATTACACATGATAATGCGATTGTTGATAAATATATCGCTGATGATCGTTGTGGAAATCTTGTCACATGTGAGTATGCAAGAGAGATGCTAGGTGGGATTTTATTTATTTCTGAAAAAGAAACTTATAATATGGTAAATAAGAAACTGCCAATATTTATTGTTGCTGGTGAGGATGATCCTTTGGCTGGTAAAGATCATGTTGATCTTAATAGGACTATTGACGGTTATAAAAATGCCAATATTGCAGATTTAAGTGTGAAAATATATGATGGAATGCGTCATGAAATCTTAAACGAAGTTGATAAGCAAATCGTTTATCAAGATATCAAAGACTATGTTTTAAAATAAAAGTTTGGATTTGCATTACATCAATATTTCCACTGAGGTTTTATTTACATATTATCTTTAAATTTTGGAAAAGATAATCATAATTAAAACTTTTGAAAGGTGGAATAAACATGGCTATGGTAAATTGCTCAAACTGTGGGAAGATGGTTGATATGAGATCGTGTAAGAATTGTAAAGCGTGTAATTCTTATATGTGCAGTGACTGTTATAGTAAATCTAACGGGCATTGCAACAACTGTCAGAACGGTGCTGGCATGTATTAATAATATCACTTTAAATTATTATCAAAGGCTCTTATATATTATGTATAAGGGCTTTTATTTATGATGTTTAGGTATTAAAATATTTAGTTGCTAGGAGACTTATGCGCAAAAAATACTCTATTATCGAAAATCTTTTTTAAAGTTGGGATGAAAAGGCTATCTTCAATATTATCATGGTCGTGTATTGTGATTTTTTTTGGCGCAAGACTAATAAGGATGGATAGAAGAATATCGAAATTTTCTAAATTAAAAGAGGTTAGTTTGTTTCGGGTGATAATATTGCTGTCATCAATAAATGCCATATTTTTATCGAAGATTGAAAAAGTATTATTTGGTTTTATGACGACATTAACGTTACTATATTTTGATTCTTTGGAGTTTACAAAGTATTTAACAACCTCGATAAATTCTTTATATTCTTGATTTGATAAATAATTATTGATAGCTTTTTTTAACTCGCAATTCCAATGATTAAGATAATCTTTCATTCTAAAGCGCATAAAACCCTCTAAAATAAACTCGTTATTATTATCAATAACGCTGAGTAATCGAGTTTCTACGTCAATCTTTGCACTAAGAATTGCTTCTTTGCTGTTTTCTTTCTCCCAAACATTTTTAAGGGTATAGACCAAAATCTCACATTGCTCTTTTTCTGTTAGAAATGTATATTCACCTTTCAATATTCCAGCTAAATATCTAATCTCTAAATTTTCAATAATGATATCAGAAAGCAGAATACACAGGTTGTCGATGCAATTATCATCTATTTCTACTGTGCAAACATTGTCCTTTATTGGATAAATATTGGTAATCCAATCTTGACAAGTTTTAAATAGATCATCTTTCTTTTGCTGTATTAATTTATATATGTTTAGACCGTTATCTTCTAATCCTATTTGTATAATCAAATCAAAGCCCCTTTAATAATTGTTATTTTATAATATGCAGATAAATCGTTAGGCATTTATTATTTTTAGCTAAATTTAAAACAATACTATGATAATAATTACAAGGTAATCCATATTATTCATATTGTATATTTTTTGTGCATTGCGAATAGAAATATCTTATACAAATTTTTTAACAAAAGCTTGAAACTTTAGTAAAGAAACTAATATATTTAGCTGCAAAGTTTATGTGTGATGCTTAGTTTTAAGAAAAGAAAGGAATTGTTATAATTATGAAAATTACAGCAAGAAGATTTATTGTCAGTAATATTTTAGTATTATTAATAATCTGTTTTGTGTATTTATTATCGTTTAATGGGGATGTGGAAGCAGCGATTACAGGTGTTTATTCTAAAGCTGAATATAAGGGCAGAGTGAATGTTGAAAACAGTGTTGGCGTTATGACATTTATCAGCAAAGATATAAGTCAAGTTTATGAAATAGAAAAAATCTTATCTGAAAGTAAATCAAAAATTAGCTATATGTTATCGCCTAATTTGATTGTTGAAAATGAGAAAATGGTAAAGAAGATGATGTGTGATGGTGTCGAAATTGGAATATATGGACAGGGTGAAGAGAATCTTTTTTTAGCATTAGGAATATTAAAATCGGAAAATAAGAATGATATATTATATGCATCAAAAAACCAAAAGATAGGTGAAGATATATTTAGCAATAGATTAACAGTTGTGGTATACTCAATAGATGCAAATATTGCCTTTGAAAAATTTGATAATGAATTTGGGGATTATATAGAAGCTGGCACGTTTTTGTTTTTTGAACATACATCAAAAAACTTATCGATTGCTATAATTGACGCTATAATTGATCAAGGATTTAAGATAAGAACAATAGGTGAAATGCTGTAAAATAAAATATATGGATAAAAAGGGAAATAGGGAATGATCAAATTAGAAAAACTAAGTAACAATATAAAAGTTGTACATGAACAACTAAATCACTTTAAATCTGCAGCGGTTGCAGTTTGGGTTAATACTGGATCATGTTGTGAAACTATGGAAGAAAATGGATTGTCACACTTTATTGAGCACATGCTTTTTAAAGGGACGGAGAATAGAACGGCTAAAGATATTGCCGTTGAAATGGATAGTATAGGTGGACAAGTCAATGCATTTACATCAAAAGAGTGTACATGTTATTATGCAAGAGTTGTTGATGATAAAATTGAAACTGCGATTGATGTTTTATCTGATTTGCTATTAAATTCAAAAATTGATTCAGTTGAGCTTGATAAAGAGCGTCAAGTTATATTAGAAGAAATCTCTATGATTAAAGATCATCCAGATGATTTAGCTCATGATATGGTTTCAGAAATTTATTATGAGGGTAGTGAATATTCAAAACCGATTATTGGGTCCAATGAAAATATCAAAGGATATAAAAGACAAGATTTGGTTGACTATATCGAAAAGCATTATTATCCTGAAAATATAGTTATTTCTGTTGCTGGAAAGTTTGATGAGCAAGAAGTTATGCAGATGCTAGAGAAGTATTTTGGAAGCTTTGAAAACAAATCTGACAAACGTTATAAAGAAGATTGTGGTGAGTCATTTATCCCTAAAAAGAGCTTTTTAGCTATCGAAAAGGATATTGAGCAAACACATATTGCACTTGGATTTAATGGTGTTATTTTAAACGATAAAAAAAGATATGCGTATACAATATTTTGTAATCTGTTTGGTGGATCGATGAGTTCTAGGTTATTCCAATCAGTAAGAGAGGATATGGGTCTTGTTTACTCAGTTTACTCATATCTTTCAGCTTATAGAAAGTGTGGTATGTTTGGAATTTATGCTGCTACTGGTGCAAAAACAGCAGTAACTGCGCTTGAAATAATCAAAAAAGAGATTGTTAAACTTCAAAAAGAAGGAATATCCGATGAAGAATTTACCAACTCAAAAACTCAGCTTATTGGAAACTATAAGCTTGCTCTTGAAAGTGTTACCTCAAGAATGCAGAGTATTGGTAAAAATCTTTTGCTTTTGGACAAGGTTGAAAGTCAAGAGGATGTTATCAGAAAACTTGAAGCTGTGACTAAGAAGGATGTTGATGATATTATAAATTACATCTTTGATTTTGATAAAATGACAGCTGTATTTGTAGGTAAGATAGATGATGAAGAGGCATTAAAAGATCTTTGTTAATAATATTATTATTTTAATTGGGGGATGAATATGGATAAATTAGAGCAAATTTTTGATCATCAAAAAGCATTAGATGATTTTATATGTGAATCTCGTGGTTTGCAGGACATCACTATGGAAGAGTGGATTCAAAAGGAAACTCTTGCTATGATGAGTGAACTTTCTGAGTTGATCGATGAAGTCAATTTTAAATGGTGGAAAAATAAAAAACCAGTTGATGAGAATCTTGTTAAAGATGAGCTAGTTGATATATTGCATTTTTTTGTGAGCATGTGTTTAAAAACAGGAATGAAGCCTGATGAATTGTTTGATAGATATATGAATAAGAATAATGAAAATCATAAAAGACAGACAGGTGAATCTGATAAAAAGGGATATGCACTTTCTGATTTTACGATTGAATAGATAAAATTAAACATAAAAAATTAAGGAGCAGATGGCATAATGTCAAAAGCTCCTTTTTTTATTAAATTAAGTTTTCTGGGTTAAGCCCTTTTAGACTATCTAGCACAAACATTCCATCTTTTCTGATTAAAGCATCATCAAAATAGATTTCTCCACCACCATATTCAGGTGTTTGTATTTGAACTAAATCCCAATGCACAGCTGATTTGTTTCCATTATCACAATCATCGTAACACGATCCAGGTGTGAAGTGGATAGAACCAGCAATTTTTTCATCAAAAAGCGTATCGCCCATAGCTTTTGTTATATATGGATTAACGCCAAGTGCAAACTCGCCAACATATCTTGCACCTTCGTCTGTGTCAAAGATTTGGTTTATAAGCTCGTTGTTGTTAGATGTTGCATTTATTATTTTTCCATCTTTAAACTCAAGACATACATTTTCAAATTTAAAACCACGATTACTTGATGGAGTATTATATGTTATCTTTCCATTTACACTGTTTTTAACTGGAGCTGAATATATCTCTCCATCTGGAATATTTCTAAGACCAGAACATTTTTCGCTTCCAATACCTTTGATTGAAAAAGAAATATCAGTATCCTTAGCAATAATTCTAACTTTATCGGTTTTGTTTAGCAGGTCAGCTAATGGATCCATAGCTTTATCCATTTTTGAATAATCAAGATTGCAAACTTTAAAATAGAAATCTTCGAATGCTTCTGTACTCATTTCTGCCATTTGAGCCATGCTAGGTGTTGGGTATCGAAGAACTACCCATTTTGTTTTTCCAACTCTAATATCAAAGTGTACTTCTTGATAATACTTTGACATATAATACTGCATAATATCATCAGGAACGTCGCCGTTTTCGCTTACATTCTCGCTACCTCTAAAGCCGATAAAAGCATCCATTTTTGACATTTTTGGAACATCAAATTCTGTCATTAGATCGATTTGTTCTTTTGTTGCAGTTTTTAAAACTTGCCTAACTACTCTAGACCTTGTTTGGTTGACAAAAGGTTTTCCGCCAGCGGCAACAACCGCTTTTATTAACTCTTCTGCAACACCATCATCGCAATCAGTGATGCTTATCATAACATTTTCGCCCTTTTGAACATTGCATGAATAATTTACAAGCGATTTTGCTAATTGCTTAATTCTGTTATCTACCATTTTAACTCCTTTTGATTTTCATATAAGATTTATTATTATTAATTATTTAATTTTGATTCATTATTATTGCTTTTTGAAGCATTAATCGATAGTTAGAGAATTTTTATCATAAAAATCGATTAAATTTGGAATATATTCGCCTTTTTCATCATCTTCTAATCGTTCAAAATGATGGATTACTGAGGGGTATGTTAGCGATGAAAATTTTACATCATTTATTGAATCATCCTCCAAAATATCAAAACGTTGATTTTGTTCACTGATATAGATTTGTAGCTTTCCTGATTTATATTCGCTCATTATAATCTGAATAGTAGATGGATACTTTGAATAAGAATAGACAAGCATCGACAATAAAATTGCACTTATTACAAAACAAGTCGCATATACTGTTTTTGTCTTTACAAAGCACAAATTCTTTTGTTTGATATATCCAATAATATTTATTAAATTGATTAATATCAAGAATTGTGCGGATAAGAATCTTAAACTTTCAATTCTTCCCATCAGCTGATAACCTACCGAGTAGAAAACTGGTGCGTACTGCGAAATATATATTGCAAAAGTCACTGCTGCAAATAAAAATGGATTGATAAATTTGTTGTTTTCCACTTTAATGCCCTTAAATATCAATGGTGAAGCTAATAAAAGCATCGGTAAAACTACTGAAAGTCTTGTTGCTTTAATTAAGTATTTGAATCCAAAAGTAAAGCTATGTAGGATTGTTCCAACAAATGACAGGCTTTCAACTCCTTGAATATTGGCTCTTGCATAGTTTCCAGGTGCGATTAGGTTTATTGTTACGCTTATTAAAAAGAATAGTGAAATCCACAATAGATATTTTGTAAGCTTGGATTTATTGATAATGCAATATATTAATGTTATGGACAAGGTGCAAAAAACAAGCATTAAATTTGGAAGATTGTTTAGACCAAAAAATATTGCAAGTATAGACAATATAATCGTTAAAGCTGTTGGTGAAGAGTTTTTTGAAACTCGTATGTTTAATATATATAGCAAAGTAAAAAAACAAATCGTCAAAGAGAAAGTCAAAAAATAAAGTGCTGAGCCAGTAAACCAATAGAAGAACTCGAATGGATGTGGTGTAAAGCTATAAGTAGAAAACAATATTATACTGGAAATAAACAGGGATATACTTTTTTCTAAACCAAATTTATCTTTTAGAATAACCTTTGAAGACCAAAAAATTACAAATACATAAATCATTGTGATCAAAAACATTGAAAAGCGATAGAATGCAAGTGAAAATATCACTGGATTTAATTTCATGAAAATTAGACCAGAAAGACTTCCTTGCCAGTTGTTATATATAAATGAGACTTCATCTTTAATTACATTAATGGTTGTTATTAAACTATTGTCTGAATTTAACGCTTTTTTTACATTAATACAGTTGTTATATTCATCACCAGGAAGAGGGTATGAAAAAAGAGTCAATATAATCTGTGGTAAAATGCTTATCAGCAATAAAATGCTAATGGCGATTAATAATATTTTTATTAAAAGTTGTTTTTTCATTATGACCTCAAAACGTATTTATTTAGGTGAGTATATCAAATAATGATAGCGTTTTCAAATAATTTAAAATTTTATAAAAAATTTGTTGTTTTTTATTGAAGATACGATATAATATATAATAGTGAAAATTGTGATAATATGAATTAATATTATATATATAGTTTATCTAAGGAGGGTATTTTTATGCCATTAGTAACATCAACAGAAATGTTCAAGAAAGCTTATGAGGGCGGATATGCAATCGGAGCTTTTAATGTGAACAACATGGAAATTGTACAAGGAATCACAGAGGCTGCACAGGAGCTTAATTCACCAGTTATACTTCAAGTATCAAAAGGTGCAAGAGCTTATGCTAACGCTACATATTTAAGACATCTTGTAGATGCAGCAATCGAAGAGACAGGTTTAGACGTTTGTTTACACCTTGACCACGGTGACACTTTTGAAACATGTAAATCATGTATCGATGGTGGATTCACATCAGTTATGATCGATGGATCACATCACTCTTTCAAAGAAAACATGAAGTTAACAAAACAAGTTGTTGAATACGCACACGATCATGGTGTTGTTGTAGAAGCTGAGCTTGGACAACTTGCTGGTGTTGAAGATGACGTTGACGTTTCTGCAGAAGACGCATCATATACAAGACCTGAAGAAGTTGAAGAGTTTGTTGCTGGAACTGGAGTTGATTCACTAGCTATTGCTATTGGAACAAGCCACGGTGCTTTCAAATTTGCTGGCGAGCCAATGTTGAGATTTGATATCTTAGAAGAGATTACAAAAAAACTTCCGGGATTCCCAATCGTATTACACGGTGCTTCAAGTGTTATTCCTGAGTATGTTGATATGATCAACAAATACGGTGGAGACATGCCTGGTGCTAAAGGTGTTCCAGAAGAAATGTTAAGACAAGCAGCTGCAAGTGCAGTATGTAAAATCAACATTGACTCTGATATCCGTTTGGCTGTTACAGGAACAATGAGAAAGTATTTTGCTGATAACCCATCACACTTTGACCCTAGACAATATTTAAGCCCAGCTAGAGCTGCTGTTAAAGCTATGGTTGCTCACAAGATCAAGAATGTTCTTGGTTCTGAGGGAAAAGCTTAGTAAATAGTAAAAGTTATCAAAATGCATTTTATGCTTAAAACAGACATCGAATTTACGGTGTCTGTTTTTTTGTATTATTTTTTAGATCATTATTGTCCATTTTAATTCAATTCTTCTAGGCTATTTATATTTTCTATAAAGCATATCCAAATATATGAATAATGTTTGTATTATTTTTGGGTATAAAGGGAATTATTAATAGAGAAAAGAGGAGGAAAGAGCAAATGAAATTTAAGTATTACAAAGAATTATTCAATGAGAAATTTTCAAAAAACAATGTAAAGTCGTTTGTTAAAAATCAAGGATTTTATATTATTCTTTTCACATGTATTGCCGCAGTCGGAATTACAGCCCTTGTGATTGCTGGTAATCAAAGTGAAAGCGAAATTTTAGAAACACCACCAGAGCAGGTTGATGAATTGAGTGTTGAAAACCCATTAAGTGAAACCTTGGAAGATGCTAGGCATAATTATGAGTTTTTTATTACAGAGCAAGAAGCCACACAAGAAGTTGAAGAGGTGGATACTACTGTTAGCACAAATAAGAGCAGTGCTATTTTGAGCCTAAAAAGACCACACGAAGGAACAATACTAAATGGATATAGTGGAGAAATTGTTGTTTTTAATGAGTCACTAAATCAATGGGCATCACATAATGCGATCGATATTGAAGCAAATATAGGTGACGAGGTTTTATCAACTAAAGCAGGTATTGTAGTAGATATTTATGAAGATGCTTTACTTGGCGGGGTTGTTGTAATCGAGCATGGAGCAGATATGAAGAGCGTTTATAAAAACATCGAACCAGATGCCGATTTAACTGTTGATGATAAAGTTGATACTGGTGAAGTTATTGGTGTAATCGGAAAACCAGGATTAAAAGAGGATTATTTAGGACCACATTTGCATTTTGAATATTTCATCAATGACTTGGCTGTGGATGCGGAAAAATATTTCAATTAGTAGAAAAAACATAAGTCACACTAGGGCAAAAGATATCTGCAATTTTATCTTTTGCCTTTTTTATTTAATTATATAACAGCTACAAAAAATACACAGCGAAAATAAGTATTATTTGGTTTGATATTTGGGGTTCGTTATGTTAAAATCTATATTTGGTGGTGCAAATTACTATTGTATTTTGATGCCTATTTTTATGGAAAATTGATTATTTAATGAAAATTACAGCATAGATTTTATAAATTTTTACACGAGGGGATTAGATATGTCAGAGGAAATGAGCAAGAATTTTATTCATGAGATTATTGAGAAAGATCTTAAAGAGAAAAAGATCGCGGAGGTTGTTACCCGTTTTCCGCCAGAGCCAAATGGATATTTACATATTGGTCATGCAAAAGCAATCAATATGAACTTTAGTACTGCAATAAAATATAATGGAAAGTGTAATCTTAGATTTGATGATACTAATCCTATTAAGGAAGATGAAGAGTACATCAGAGCTATTAAAAAAGATATCGAATGGTTAGGCTTTAAATGGGATGGAGAATATTTTGCATCCGATTATTTTGAGTTTATGTTTGAGGCGGCACTTACACTTATAGGTAAGGGACTAGCTTATGTTTGTGACTTAAATGCAGAGCAGATGAGAGAGTATCGAGGAACATTGACGGAGTCAGGTAAAAATAGTCCTTATAGGGATAGAAGTATCGAAGAAAACAGACAGATGTTTTTGGATATGAGAGATGGTAAATATGAAGATGGAGCTAAGGTTCTTCGTGCAAAGATTGATATGGCGAGCCCTAATTTCAACTTGCGTGATCCGATTATATACAGAATAATGTGCGCTACACATCACAGAACTGGTGATGATTGGTGCATATATCCTATGTATGATTTTGCACATCCGCTTGGCGATGCACACGAATCTATTACTCATAGCATATGTACTATGGAATTTGAAGATCATAGACCGCTTTATGATTGGGTTGTTGAAAATACTGATATGAAGGCTGAGCCTCATCAATATGAGTTTGCTAGGCTTAATTTGACTAGAACAATAATGAGTAAAAGATACCTAAAGAAACTTGTTGATGAAGGGGTTGTTGATGGTTGGGATGATCCTAGAATGCCTACGATTTCTGGACTTAGAAGAAGAGGGTATACTCCAGAATCTATTAGAGATTTCTGCGACCGTATTGGAATGGCAAAAGCAAATAGTGAAGTTGATGTAAAGCTTTTAGAACATTGTATACGTGAAGATTTAAATGTAAATGCAAAAAGACGCATGGTTGTTATTGATCCATTGCTTATCGAGATCGAAAACTATCCAGAGGATAAATCTGAAACGTTGCTAACGCCGAACCACCCAGGAAAAGAGGAGTGGGGAAAACGAGAGATTACTACTTCTAATCAAATATATATTGAAAAGAATGACTTTATGGAAGATCCACCAGGAAAATTCTTTAGACTTGCACCAGGTCGTGAGGTAAGACTTAGAAACGCATTTATCATTAAATGTGAGCGAGTTGAAAAGGATGACAAGGGTGAAATCGTAAAAGTTATTTGTTCTTATGATGATGGTAGTAGAACTGGTGGTCCAACTGCTGGACGAAAAGTCAAAGGTGTTCTTCACTGGGTTGATGCAAAAAATGCTATTGATGGGCAGGTTAGACACTACGATTATCTTCTAAACGAGGATGATGGAGAGAAAAAGGACTTTATGGACAGGCTGAACACAAATTCTCTTGAAGTTTATAGTAATGCAAAACTTGAGCCAGCATTTAAAGATTCAAAAGAGGGAGAGCAATTCCAACTATTGCGTCAGGGATATTATTCATGTGATAAGAATTTTTCAACTGAAAACCCTGTGCTTAACTTGATTGTTGGACTTAGAGATAATTTTAGTAAAACACTTAAATAGTTTTTAAAATTAAGGAGATATAAGGGATGAAAAAAGTAAGAACGAGATTTGCACCTAGCCCAACAGGGTATTTACATATTGGTGGTCTTAGGACTGCACTGTACGCTTATCTATATGCTAAGAAGAATGGCGGAGATTTTGTATTGCGTGTTGAGGACACTGATCGTGAAAGATTGGTTGATGGCGCATGTGAGGTTATATATTCAACACTTAAAGACACTGGTGTTATGTATGATGAAGGACCTGATGTTGGTGGTGATTTTGGACCATATATTCAGTCTGAAAGAGAAGAAATATACTTAAAGTATGCAAAGCAGCTTGTTGAAAGTGGCTCTGCTTACTATTGTTTTTGTACGAAAGAAAGATTGGCAGAGGTTAGAGCAGAAAAAGAGGCTGCAAAAGTTGCATTTACATATGATAAGCATTGTTTAAACCTTTCAAAAGAAGAGATTGAACAAAAGCTTGCAGATGGAGTGCCTTATGTTATCAGACAAAACATCCCAACCGAGGGAGATACGACTTACAGCGATGCTGTATATGGTGATATTACTGTTCCAAATAGTGATTTGGACGATAATGTACTATTAAAATCTGATGGAATGCCAACTTATAATTTAGCTAACGTTATTGATGACTATTTGATGGGCATCACGCATATTATTAGAGGAGTAGAGTATCTTTCTAGTACGCCAAAATATAATCTATTATACGAAGCTTTGGGTTGGGAGATTCCGCAATATGTACATCTACCACCTGTAATGAAAGACAGTAAGCAAAAGCTTTCTAAAAGACATGGTGATGCTTCATATCAAGATTTTATTGACAAGGGTTATTTAAAAGAAGCGATTATAAACTATATTGCACTTTTGGGATGGAGTGGAAAAGGAAACCAAGAGATTTATACTTTTGAGGAGCTTACTAATGCGTTTGATCTATCTGGACTATCAAAATCTCCAGCGATATTTGATGTTGAAAAGCTTACTTGGATGAATGCACAATATATTAGAAATTATAGCAAAGAGGAATTTATCGAAAAAGCTATGCCATACTTTATTGAGGCGAATGCACAAGATTTTGATCTTGATATGATTACTGAGATTATGCAACCAAGACTTGAGCACATGACAGAGATTCCTGAAAAGCTTACATTTTTGAACGACTTTGCGGACTATGACTTAGAGATTTTTTATCATAAACGTATGAAAACTGATAGTAAAATGGCACTTAGTGTTCTTCTTCCATGTAAAGAAGTTTTGGAAAAAGCCGAGGACTTTACAAAAGATGGGCTTCATAAAGACATTATGCAATTGGTTGAAAAACTTGGAGTTAAAACTGGTCAGGTTTTATGGCCATTACGTATAGCAATTACTGGGTCACTTGTTACTCCAGGAGGTGCTTTTGAAGCTGCACATTTATTAGGTAAAGAAGAAACGTTGAAACGCTTAGATGTTAGTATCAAAAAATTAGAAAATCAGTAGGCGCATTTTGGAGAACGTATGACGGAGTACAAAACGAGACACACAGAGAAACTAAAAACTAGATTTGTTCGGATCTATATATTTGCTTTTCTTGCAATTATGTTTGCGATTTCATGGTTTCTATTACCAGGTTTCAAAATGTTATTTAGTAGTGATTACTCAATTTTTAATTTAGAAGTCTTTCCAGAATATAAGCCTACACCTGTGCCAACTGTGATAAAAGAACCTGAGGTAAAGGAAATAGCAGATGCTATTGCTACTGTTATGCCATCACCTACTCCAATTATTGGGTTTATTGCTGATGATAATAGTTATAAGAGTAATAATGTTGAAATAACAATAGAAAAAGTTGTGAGAGAGAACTTAACTTATTATGCGGCTGATGTGAAAATTACTGATATGAGTCTTATAAAATCTGGGCTTTTTAGAAAGCTTGGAAACGATATCAGTAGAAAAAAGGCGAGTGAGATAGCTAATAAGAACAATGCGGTGTTTGCGATTAATACAGATTTTTATACTTATAAAGATAGAGGACTAATTATCAGAAATGGTAAGATTATGCTAGATAACGGTTTTCGGGATATCCTTTGTATATTTGCTGATGGTAGCATGGATTGCTTTGGACCTTATGAATATGAGCCAGATGAACTGTTAGAAATGGGCGTTGTTGAAACATTTGATTTTGGACCAATTATGGTATATGATGGAAAAGTTACCGAGGCTAGCATAGGTGGTATTACTCAAAAAACTGCTAAACATCCTAGAACGGGTGTTGGATATTACAGTGAAGGTCATTACTTATTTATTGTAGCTGATGGTAGAAAAGAAGGGTATAGTCTTGGAATAAACATTGAGGATTTTGCACAATTATTTGAATCCTATGGTGTGGAATTGGCTTATAATTTAGATGGTGGTGGATCTTCTACTATGGTGTTTATGGGGGAACTTGTAAACTTGCCTGAGGGAAATGATCATCAAAGAAGTATTGATAGTATCCTTTATATAGGTGATACAGAATATACTTATGAAGAAATAGAAGAATAAGTATATTAGAGGTTTTAAAAAGCAGATATGTATTATTGATAATGTATAGCTGTCGGAGGGGATCGATTTGAAAAAAATAGCTTGTTTAGTACCAGCATATAAACCAACAAACGAGTTTATAGTTTTTATAGAAAAGCTAGTAAAATGTGATTATCAGACTATTATTGTTGTTGATGATGGTAGCGGTGAAGAATATAGTGAACTATTTTTACAAGCAGAAAAAATTGGATGCACTTTAATCACACATGAAAAAAATTGTGGTAAAGGTAGAGCACTTAAAACTGGTATTAAGTATTATAAAGATAATTATACTGATGGTATTGGAATAGTTACTGCTGATGCTGATGGTCAACATACAGTAGGGGATATAGAAAAAGTAGCTTTGTCTTTGATGGAAAACGAAGATAAGCTTATTATGGGTTGCAGGGCTTTTGGCGAGGAAGTGCCGTTTAAGTCTAAAGCAGGAAATCTTATTACAAGATATATGTACAGGCTTGCTTCTGGAATAAAGTTATCTGATACTCAAACTGGACTTAGAGGTTTGCCATATACTAGCCTTGAAAAAATGCTACTTATTTCAGGCGAGCGTTATGAGTTTGAGATGAGTATGCTTATGGAATTAAAATCCATGAAGCTAGAGATTGTTGAAGTGCCAATTCAGACAGTATATTTTGATAATAATATTGGATCTCACTTTAATGCAGTAAAGGATTCAATTTTAATATATGGGATGATTTTATCATATATTGGCGCGTCAATCTTATCGTTTATTGTGGACTATGGTCTTTATACGCTTTTGTTATTTGTTTTGCCAATGGTGCTTAAAAATTCTGAACAGATGATTTTTGGGTTGCCGCTTTTAATCGTACTTAGTAATGTAGGTGCTAGGATTGTAAGTAATGCTGTTAATTTTATTCTTAATAGAAAAATACTTATGCCAAAGACAAGCGAGAATGATGATCTTGGACCGCATATAGTAAAGTATTATTCACTTGCTATTTTTGCAATGATTATGGACACTATATTTGTTTCGTTATTATCATTTATATTCGGAAAATACATAGCAAAATTGATAAGTGCAGTTGTAATATATGTGTTTAACTTTTTTGTTCAGAAGAGATATATCTTTGTATAATAAAGAATAATATATGTTTTTAGTATTAGAACAAGATTTTGCTTTACAAAGCGACTTGGTTTTTATATAATACTCTTGATATTTTAAAAACGATTGTATAAGGAAGTTTATTAGTTTTTTATAATCATTTTAAGCGAGCAAAGGTTGGTGGAAGCTTTGTAAATGGTTTAAACTTTTAAGTCATCACCCTTAGATGTTTTTTATCTGAAATTTATTATTAAGATAAAACGTAAGTTATGCGTTAAATACTTTAAGTAATTAAGTGCGCAAATGTTTTTTTGCGAATTTAGGTGGTATCACGGAAATGTACTTTTCGTCCTATTTATTGGCGAGAAGTTTTTTTATATTTATATTGAAATTTTTATTGGAGGAAATAACATGCTGTACAAAAAGGTTTCTACGGATTTGAATTTTGTAGAAAGAGAAAAAGAAGTATTGGAGTTTTGGCAACAAAATGAAATCTTCAAAAAGTCTGTTGAAAGTAGTAAGGGTAAAGAGCCTTTTACATTTTATGATGGACCGCCAACAGCAAACGGAAAACCTCACATTGGACATATACTAACTCGTTGTATCAAGGACTTAATTCCAAGATATCAGACTATGAAAGGTAAAGATGTCCTTAGAAAAGCTGGCTGGGATACTCATGGACTTCCTGTTGAGCTTGAGGTTGAAAAAGCACTTGGTCTTGATGGTAAAGAACAGATTGAAGAATATGGCGTTGAAGACTTTATTTCTAAATGTAAGGAAAGTGTTTGGAAATATAAGGGCGAATGGGAGCGTATGAGTGATCGTGTTGGTTTTTGGGCTGATATGGAAGATCCGTATGTTACATATGAAGATAACTATATTGAATCCGTTTGGTGGTCATTAAAGCAGATCAACGAAAAAGACTTGCTTTATAAAGGTCATAAAATCGTGCCGTATTGCCCAAGATGTGGAACTTCTCTTTCATCTCATGAGGTAGCTCAAGGGTATAAAGATGTAGTTGACACTTCAATATTCGTAAAATTTGAGGTTAAAGCAGAGGAAAATACTTATTTTCTAGCTTGGACAACAACACCGTGGACGTTGCCATCTAACGTTGGATTATGTGTTAATCCTGATGATGCATATGTTAAAGTTGAGTATAAAGATCAATTTTTGATATTGGCTAAAAATTTATGTGAAAAATTATTAGGTGAGGACTTTAAAGTTGTTGCTGAGTATGTTGGAACTGATTTAGAGCATATGGAATATAAGCCTCTATATGACTTTGGTGTTGATAAAAAAGCATGGTTTGTTACATGTGATACTTATGTAACACTTACTGATGGTACTGGAATTGTACATATCGCTCCTGCATTTGGTGAAGATGATGCTAGAGTTGGTAGAAAATATAACCTACCATTTGTTCAAATGGTAAACGATGAAGGAAAATTTATCGACGTTACTCCATGGGATGATGTGTTTGTTAAAGATGCTGATGCACTTATCATGCAAGATTTAGATAGTAGAGAATTGTTATTTGGTAAAAAAGATTACGAGCATAGCTATCCGTTCTGCTGGCGTTGTGATACTCCGCTGATTTATTATGCAAGAAAATCATGGTTTATTGCTATGACCAAAGTTAGGGATAACTTACAACAGAATAACAGAAACGTTAACTGGCTTCCTGCTAACATCAAAGAGGGAAGAATGGGTAACTTTATTGAAAATGTTATCGACTGGGGTATTTCTCGTGAAAGATACTGGGGAACTCCGCTTCCTGTATGGGAATGTTCTTGCGGAAACTATCATGTTATCGGGTCTAAAGAAGAACTGAAAAGCATGAGCGATGATTGCCCAGATGAGATTGAGTTGCACAAGCCTTATATTGATGCAGTTCACTTGAACTGTCCTAAGTGTAGTGCAAAAATGACAAGAGTTACTGAAGTTATTGACTGTTGGTATGATTCTGGGTCTATGCCTTTTGCACAATGGCACTATCCGTTTGAAAATAAAGAGATGTTTGACAAGCGTTTCCCTGCTAACTTTATCAGTGAGGCTGTTGATCAAACTAGAGGTTGGTTCTATACGCTACTAGCTATTGGAAGTGCTGTTTTTGAGACTAATCCTTTTGAAAACTGTATTGTTTTAGGTCATGTTCAAGACCAAGACGGACAGAAGATGAGTAAGCACAAAGGTAATGTTGTTGATCCTTGGACAGTTCTTGATAAGCAAGGAGCAGATGCTGTTAGATGGTATTTTTATTCTAACTCAAATCCTTGGCTTCCAAATCGTTTCTATGATGATGCTGTTTCTGAAGCGCAAAGAAAATATATGGGTACATTCTGGAACACTTATGCGTTCTATATTTTGTATGCTAATATCGATGGATTTGATCCAACAAAGTATAAATTAGAGCCAGACAAATTAGGCGCTATGGATAAATGGGTATTATCTAAGTTGAACACTTTAATTAAGAATGTTTCAGGATATTTGGATGATTACAAGCTAACTGAGCCAGCAAGAGAAATCAACAAGTTTGTTGATCAACTATCAAACTGGTATGTTAGAAATGGTCGTCAAAGATATTGGGGCAAAGAGATGACGCAGGATAAGATCAATGCGTATATGACTCTTTACACAGTGCTTGAAACACTAGCTAAGATTACTGCACCGTTTACACCATTTATGGTGGAAGCGATTTATCAAAATATCGTAAGATCGGTTGATGATACGGCTCCGCTAAGTATTCACCTTGCTGATTATCCAGTAGAGAATGAAGCTATGATTGATAGTGCGTTAGAAGAGAATATGGACAGAGTACTTGATATTGTTGTTCTTGGTCGTGCTGTTAGAAATAAAGCGGCTATCAAAAATAGGCAACCTATTGGCGATATGTTTGTATCTGGAGATTCGCTACCTGACATGTTTGTAGATATCATTAAATCTGAGATCAATGTTAAAAAAGTAAACTTTGGCGCTGATTTATCACAGTTTATGTCATATAGCATAAAACCACAACTTAGAACAATGGGTCCTAAGTATGGTAAACAACTTGGAGCGATAAAAGAATATCTGTCAAACGCTGATGGAAACATGATTGTTGATGCTGTGGCTGATGGAAAAGAATTTACTTTTGAAGCTGCTGGTGTTGATATTACAGTTAGTGAAGAGGATTTATTGGTAGAGCCTGCTCAAAAAGCTGGATTTGCGTCTGAGACTGATAATGAATTAGTTGTTGTTATGGATACAAACTTAACAAAAGAGCTGATAAATGAAGGATATGTTAGAGAGTTAACATCTAAAATTCAGACTATGAGAAAAGATGCTGGTTTTGAGGTTGCTGATCATATCAGATTGAATATTAAATCAACTGAAGAGCTTATGGCTGTTGTTTCTAAGTATCAAACAAAAATTATGAATGAAGTTTTAGCTGATGAGTTTGGCGAAACAAAAAAAGATGGTTATGAAAAAGAATGGAACATCAACGGACAAAAAGCAACTCTTGTTGTTGAAAAAATCTAGTTAAATAATTTATAAGAAGCATTGTTGATATTACTTTGGCAATGCTTCTTTTTTTACATTTATTTAATATTATCATATGCAAACTGCATCATTTCTGCCACCATTGTTTGAGCTTTGACCCAAACTAACTCATAAAACTCATTATCATTATGGGGTACGCATGTGTTGTTGGATGGAGTGAGTTCTACCAATAAACCTGGTCTTAAAAAATCTTGTCTAAACCAGTTTTCAAATCCTGCTGCATAATACTCTGGGTCAGTTGATGGAGCGACTAGTTCGTATGTTGAAACACTTGCAAGTGCGTCTGCTAGAGGCTTTGCGTATTTAATATTAATACCAGTATTAGAATCAGCCCAAAAGATTATTTCACCTTTTGAGTGAAAGGAAACTGCAAAAAGAAAGTTGCTCTTTTGACACAACTCCATAACTGCTTTTACTTCGGGCTCGGTTGCAGGAGCTTTACCTTTATATCTCTCTGATGCAGGGTAATTGATTTCATTCTCTTTTAAAGCCCATAATGCAGGGTATTGTCTGTTTAAATCAACGCCTACACCATTTGCCTTGTAGCAGGAAATATCGCTTTCAATCAGCGCTATATTGCGTTTTTCGGTTAGTGCTTCACCTTTTTCCTGACTAAGCTGAGATATTGTAACACCATCGGGGTCGACCATTGGAATAATAACCAAAGAATAATTATCAAATAGAGTGCTTATATTATAGCCCTCATACATGATGTTGTTTTTTGCACAAAACAAATATTCTTCAATAATCTTTAGAAGATAGGTGGTTGAGATATATTCTCTGGCATGATGTGATCCGCAAAGAAAGATTTCGGACTCGCCATTACCAACTTGAATACATGGTAAAAGTCGAATATATCTAGAAAATCCCGCATTGGTTAGCTTGGCATAACTAGGATATAATGCGCAAAATTCTTTCAAATATGCAAGCATATTGGAATAAGTGATTGGTTTATTTTCATCAACAATGTTTGTATCTGCATAGTAATTATTCATATTATAGATATATGCATTAATGTGAAATTTATGATAAAAAAATAGCCTATAAACCAATAAATGATTTTAAGGCTATAATAATTTTAAGATTAGTACATTGGTTTATCAATATTTTCAGATATTTTGACAATGATATAATCTTCCATCTCTTTTATTGAACCATCTGCTGGCCAAACTGGAAGCTCATACGCGTATTGTTTTGAATCCTCAACTTTTGCGAATGAAGGGGAGATGAAATCATATCCTAAGTATTGAAGCAAGCTTATTGACCTTATCGGTATAATATCGAAAGAAAACATTGAAGCTGTTGTTACTGATGAGCCGATATTTTCTGATGGCAGAACTTCATGTTCGCCTAATATTATTATTGGCTTATCTGGTGAAACATCATCTATATTCTTGATGATATCAGCTGCTAACATATTTCCAAAATTCACATCACGAACATATCTTATATGATTACCATAGTAATTTAAGTTTATGATGTATGCAAAACTATAACTTATCAGAATAATTGCAGTTGTGATTACTGAAAAAACTATTTTTCTGATTTTTGCTTGCTTGTCATGTTTTAGGTAAATATCAGAAACCAGTATTATAAAGAAACCAGACATTCCAACCATCATTGGGATCGCACCTAAGCTTCTAACCATCATACCAGGATAAATGACACCCAAAGTGAATGGTGCTAGTATTAGTGCAATGCTAAGTAGCATAATTAGAAATTTGTTCTTCATACCTTTTTTTGATACTAATAGAATCTGACTTAATAGAAAAACACCTAAAATATATTTTATTGTTTTCTCACCACTCATATAACCTTGGAAGACAAAAGTTTTGAAGTTGTAAAAGAAGTTGAAAGCTACTTGTCTTATCGAATTCATACTCATAAGTGAGCTTGCATAATCATTGGATTTTACTCCGTTTGCAATTTTAACTATATAGTCACCTAAATAATATAGACCCATCGAGATTCCAAAGGCTATTAGATATTTTATAATAATTGTAATAACTGCATTTAATTTTACTCTATCATTTGTCAAACTCTCTTTATACATGTAAAGTAGTGAGAAGATAACCATCAGTGTAAAATAGACACCTACAAAACTCTGATAAACAGAAAAAGTGAATGCAAGAAGAACTATTCCCACGAGTGCAGAGATTATGTTTCTTTTTTTAAAAACCCAATTTGATATAAAATATAATCCAATTGTTGCACAAACAAATGAAATACAGATTGCAAAGTTTATATTATTGAAGTTTAAGCAGTCCATATTTGCTGGATATGCAACCATACAAATAGCTAAAAATGAATATGCTGTCTTTGGAATGTGAATATTTTTAAGGTATCTAGAAATAAAATAGCAAAGAAGCAATGCATTTAAACCCAAGAATATTAGAGATAGTAGCATATTGAAAAATGGTATACTATCGAAAATTGGCATAAAAATTGCTGTTAAAAAACTGATTCCATAGCGGCTAAACTGAATCCACACTTGTTGGCTGGTCTCAGATGTTCTAAGAACTGATAATTCCTCATCTATGGTTATATCATGTGATATTGTCAAAGCGTATCCAAAACACACTATTATTATGCTTATAATAACTATTACCAAGTATATATTTTTCTTGACGAAATTTATAAAAGAAATATTGTCGTTATTCATATATTTATGCTCCTTTTAATTGCTAAATTATTATACTATTAGTTTTATTAAATATGCTATGCCGATGCCTAAGTAATTACCCAAAGCATAACCAGCTAAACCAGAAATAAGACCAGATACGACAACATCGCGATTTCCTATTGCATTTGCGACAGGAGCTATGAAGGCAGGACCATATATACCAGCAGTTGAAGTAATAATAGCAGTATCTGAGTCTATCTTAAATATCATACACAAGAAAAAGTGTAATATGATTGCTGTTAACATTACAAGCCCAGTATACAGTAGTATCGTTGGGTTTGCACTGAAAAAAGCTTGAATATCGATTGTTCCACCAAGTGAAATTGAAAATAGCAGTATGAAATATTGACCGATATGCCACGCACCCTCAATTTTGTGAAGTCGTTTCCAAAACGATAGGGTAATACCAAACGTTGAAATCAACAGGAATATCAATACTGTTGCTAGTTCTCCTGTAAAAAGTAAAGATAATCCAACGGCTAATCCAGTAGCCAAAACAGCAAGTCCGACCGTTATTCCAATATTGGTTAATCCATGTTTTGTGCCTTTTGAAAAAACTTTTTCCATAAATGGATCAGTTTTTTGTGAGTTAAATTGAATTTTTACAAACTCAGGTAAAAATCTTTGATATACTTTCTTTAAAACACTTGTGATTAGAATGAAGTATATGCCACCCCAGAACATATCACATGTATTTACTAGTATCAGAGTATCGTTACTGATTTTAAGCGCCATGCCAACTGCCATTAGGTTTGGTGTTCCACCAGTATAACAACCAGTAAGCATTCCGGCTACTTTCCAATATTCATCTCCAAAACCTCTGAAAACGTATGCTGAAAAAAGTGCAGCTATAAGAGCTGATATCAAGACAAGCAAGAATGATATAACTGTACTTTTTGCTAGCCTAAACCATTTAATCAAGTCGGTGCACATTAGCACGATTGGTATAGCAATAAGCACTGCAACTTCTGAGATTGACATTGAAAGTGCCTTGTCCCAAGGTGAGTTTGGAATAGAGGATAAAATTATTCCTGCAATATATGCAAGTAAAATTGGTCCGATAAATTTTAAAACTGAGTTTTTATTGACTACTCTTGTAATAAGAAAAGGTAATCCGATGATGAGGATGATCTGTACTATGGTGAAAATCATTAATTATTCTCTCTTTCTACATTAACTTTTGATGCAGGGTTTTTTAACCAATGACCTAACTCATTTAAGTTTAATGCGATAAGCTCGACAAGTAATAAAAATGATCCAACAACAACGCCTAAGCTATGACCGCCGAATGAGATGTGCGCAAACAGCTTTACAAATACTATTTTATTGAAAATAAGCACGATAAAAGGATTTAAAAGTGATGCAAACATCATAGACCATCTTCCAAACTTATATTGTGCGTCTTTCATAAAAGTATAAGTGAATATTGTTCCGAGTATAATTGAAATTGCAAATTCAACAGGTGTGAAAAAAGCACATATGCCTACTGCACTTCCAACGCCGCCGCCGCCTTTTTTGAAATTATTCCAAAAAGGTCTGCAATGACCCAAAATTACAGATAGTCCTATTAGATAAAGTGCAATCCAATCAAAAAAAGAATCGCCCTTAAATATAAAGATTCGTGCGATTACTATTAATATCAATGCTTTTAATATATCGAGTAGTCCAGTTATGACACCTGCAACTGGTCCAATATTTTTTGTAACATTTGATGTTCCTGGGTTGGTGTTTCCAACCTTTCTTATGTCTTTTCCTGTAACTATTTTAGTAACTATAATTGCAAACAGTATTGTACCTACAAAGTAACTAAGTAGCAAACTTACTGCAAGCAATAGATATTGACTTGTCATTTATTAACCCCTTAAATTTAATGTCTATTTTATTTCAACAAATTTTATCTCGCCTTCTTTTACCCAACCAAGTCGCTCTCTAGCAATTTGCTCAACATATTCAAAGGTTCCGAAGTGCTCAAGCTCGTTTTCCAAAGCATTTAGTTTGGCTGTTAAACTTGATTTTTCTATTACTAAATTTTCTTCCTTAATCTTTTGATCTTTAATTATAGTTCCTTGTTGTAATATCATGACTATTGCATATACAGTAAAAACTATCATAACAAAAAAACTAATATGGACACGTGTTTTTCTATCTTTGATTTTTTTCATAATTGCCCCCAAAAATGAATAATATTGCTTTGTATTATATTTATTTTACTATACTAAATTATACAATAATATAACTTGGTACGTAAAGAGTAATTATTAAACAAATATCCAAAAATTAAAAGAGATAGCCGATTTGACTATCTCAAATTGATTAATTTATAATTTTAATCTAAATGATGGTTGTTTTATTAATATTCATCCTCTTCATCATCAGTTCCAAGCTTTATAATTGCATTTGCTGTAATCTGAGCGCATTTCATAAATGAATCAATATTGATATATTCATCAGGTTTATGCTCCATATGCTCTTCACCAGGAAAGAGTGCTCCGAACGATACAGCGTTTTCAAAAGCTCTTGCATAAGTTGCACCACCCATTGAACAACAATAGGCTTCTTCGCCAGTAACTTCAGTGTATGCCTGTTTAAGTTTAACAATCAAATCACTGTCTTCTGGAACAAAAAGAGTTGGAAGTGTATTTCCTATTTTTACCTCAAAAAAGTCTCCAAATAAATCTTTTAGTTTTTGGATTATATCTTCTTCTTTAAAAGATACTGGATATCTAGTATCAATTTTGCAAGTTATTTGCTCGGCATCGATATTCAATGTTCCAAGACTCATAGTGAATTTACCGCTTAAATCATCTTCAATTTCAAGTGGAGTGTTTTGTCCATTATAATTATAGCCGATTTTTGAAGCTAGAGTTTCTATTGTATCTGAAACAGTTCCACCACTCAAAGGCATGGTGTTTAGAAACATCATCAGATTTATAGCTGCATTGAATCCTGCTTCTGGGGTTGAACCATGAGCAGAAAGACCTGTTGAAGAAAGGTGAACACCATCGTCTTTTTGACAAGAGCTTACTTTGTATTCGCAATCTTCATTATAAATTGAAATTAGTTTATCGATTAAAGTAATATCTGCGTCTATAACACATTCAGCACTACAAGGGACGATATTTGATCTTTCACCACCACTGAATGATTTGACCATTACTCCATTTTTTAAACTGCTTTCTATTTTCTTTGTTAGTTCTATATGGATTACGCCTTTTTCTGCGTTTATGATTGGATAACATGAATCTGGTGAAAAAGCTACTGATGGAATTGTTTTATTCTTTTTATAATAATCCATATCAGACCAACTTGCTTCTTCGTCACATCCGAAGATCAATCTTACTTTTTTATTTAGTTGGATACCATTATCGCTTAAAGCTTTTAAAGCAAAAAGTGAGGCGATTGCTGGTCCTTTATTATCTATTGCACCGCGACCGTAGATTTTTCCATCTTCAATTGTTCCATCAAAAGCAGGGTGTGTCCATCCATCGCCTGCTGGTACAACGTCAATATGAGTAAGAACAGCGATTATATCATCGCCTTCGCCATAGTCTATATATCCAAGTTGTCCAAATAGATTAAAACATTCAAGATCCATATCCTCTGCTGTACTCATCATAAACATAACTGCATCAAATATGCCTTTTCCATATGGTCTGTTTGGTTCAGCGTCGGTTCTTACGCTTTCTATTTTAAGCAAAGACACTAATGTGTCAATCATTTCTTGCTTATATTCACTCATTGTTATTAAATTATCCATTTTATCATCCTTTTAAATACTAATTAAATTCTATTATACAAAATTTTTTGAACAATTTCTACTAAATTGGTATAAAAACATTTTTTTTTACTATTTTACATTATCTAATATATATTATATACTAATATTGTTTTTTAATTGTTTAAATTTGTAAATAAATATTATATAAATATATTATCGGAGCTATTGGGAATTATGCATGAGGGACACAGAAATAGATTAAGAGAGCGATTTATAAATGAAGGCTTGGAAAACTTCCAAGATGATGAGGCATTGGAGTTGATGCTTTTTTATGCAATACCAAGAAAAGATACAAATCCTGTTGCACATCTGTTGCTTAAAGAGTTTGGGTCATTATCTAATGTATTTGATGCAAGTCTTAGCGATCTTGAAAATATTGAGGGAATTGGCAGAAGTACAGCTGTTTTTATAAAACTTTGCGTTGATGCAATGAAAAAATATCGTACTGATAGGCTTCAAAAAGAAAAACAAATAACTACTATGCAAGAAGCGGGTGAGTTTGCTTGCGAACTTTTATTTTCTGCAAAAGAAGAACAGGTTTGGATTTTGTGTTTAAATATGAAATCAGAAGTTATCGCTAGAGAAAAAATATGTGATGGTTCGCTAACTGAATCACCAATTTATCCAAGAAAGATTGTAAGTAGTGCATTAAAACATAATGCGGCAAAGATAATTCTTATTCACAACCATCCTGGTGGTGTTGTAAAACCATCAAAGGAAGATGTTGATGCAACTATGACAATTATCAGTGTAATTAGAAATCTTGACATGGAGATGCTTGATCATATCATCACTAGTGATAATAGATTTTATTCTTTTGCTGCTTCGCAATCTATTAATAAGGATGTTGATAAAGAAGTGGCATATGCATGCCAATATGAAGATGGCTTTTTGGATGATGAAGAAGGTCATATAATAACATTTAGGCAACATAGGAAAAGAAGAGCTAAGAAATAGTGAAGTTGCTTTGCTTAATAAAGCTTGTTATTGCGTTTTTTACTGAATTAAAAGATAATTTATCCAGTTCTATATCTTCAATATTAATCCATTCGATGGACTCAGCATCATCGGATGCAATGACTTTTGTGTCATGTTCAATTTTTCCTGTAAAAAAACAATCCATAGTATGATAAAGTACTGATGCATATTCGTATTGATTTGGAAATGATGCGAAGTAGGTAAGTTTATTAGGACAATAACCTATTTCCTCTAACAACTCTCTTTTCATTCCTTGCTCTAATGTCTCACTAAAATCAACAAAGCCACCAGGCAAATCAAATGAACCTTTTCTTGGCTCGTTCTTTCTTACAACAAATAGAATCTTATTATCACGTTCAATAATACATGATGTTGCAGCTGCTGCATTAAAATACAATTTATAGCCGCAAGAGTTGCAAACAATATTGTTAGGGTTATCCATTAAATCTGCTGATTTGCACTTTGGACAAAACTTAAATCCTGTTTTTTTCATAAAAGTATCTTTTTTATTCATAAATGCGACCTTTCGCTATATCTTGATTATTCTATTACATTTTTTCATTATTGATTCGTCATGTGTAACTATCAAAACAATTTTATCTTTATCAATCATTGATATAAAATTATCAGCAATTTTTTCTTTCATACTCATATCAAGCCCTGAAAAGGGTTCATCCATTATTAAGATGTCAGATGGATAAATAAAACTTCTACAAAGTGCAACACGTCTTTGCATTCCGCCAGAAAGTTCATTTGGATATTTATGAGCATCAGTTGAAAGATATGTTGCTTTTAATAGATATTTAATTTTATTTTGCTTTTCTTTATCATCTAAAACATCATCAACTACAAAGCTGATATTAGCCATTACATCTTTCCACGGCAATAATCTGTTTTCTTGGAATAGATATGAAATTAATCCATCCACTTTAAACTTTTCAGCTTTAAAATCACTATCAAGACCAGAAATTAGACGCAATAATGTTGTTTTTCCACAGCCAGAACTTCCAGTTATGCAAACGATTTCACCTTTTTCAACTTGAAATGAAAGATTGTCTAATATGATTTGATCCTCAAATTTTTTTGTTAAGTTTTTAATAATAATACTCAAATTGTTTACCTTTTTTCTAAAAATAGATGTTTGATGCTTTTTTCTATAATAATACTAAAACTAACGACGGCTATTGTCCATGCGAATAATTCTGGTATATCTAAGTACATTTTTGTTGTATATAGTTTATATCCCATTGAAAATTTTGGTGCCGATAGAACTTCAGCTGCAATAATAGATTTCCATGCAAGACCGATACAAATCATAATTGCTGAAAGTATGTATGGTTTAACTGATGGAATAATCAGCTCATATAGTTTTTTTCTACTGCTTATTTTATATATAGTGCAAAGCTCAATCAGGTTTTTATCTATATTATTTATTCCATTTAATGTGTTGGTATAAAAGATAGGGAAACAAAGAACGAAGCAAACGAAAACTGGAACTAAGTTTGTGCTAAGCCAAACTAGTGCAATTATAATTATAGACATTGTTGGTATTGCTTTCATCGTAGATAAAAATGGCGAAAATAATAACCTTATAAAACTACACTTTGATGAGATTACAGCTAAGGATATTCCGATAATAAATGAGATTATCAATCCAATTACTACTCGAAGAAAAGTTGCAAGAACACTTTGCCAAAAATGTGTATGTAGGATTAAATCTATTAGTGTTTTAAATGTTAATATGGCTGATGGTAGGTATAGCGGCTGAGCAATGATTGCCGCCGCTATTTCCCATACACAAAACCAAAAAATGATTATAAATATTTTTTTTATATTATTGCTTATAATAAAACTCTTCACCAGGTATACTACCGCCTATTGATTTTGGATTGCTTTCAAATAACACTTCGAAATATTCATTAAGCATTGTCTTTGCAGTTTCGCCAGTATCGAATGTTATGTTAGATCTAGGTATTGCAAGTTTTACAATTGGCTCTTTTGGAAAGATTCCAGCTTCAACTATCTGCGCGGCAGCCTTTTCAACATCGCTATTTACAAAGTCAACTGATGCACTATAATCGGCTAAGAACTGCTCAAAAGCTTGCTTGTTATTCTTTAAAAATTCGTTATTTACTATTGTAACTCCTAATGGAATTTCAACACCTTGTCCGTAAATGCTTTGCCATTCTTCATTAAGATCAGATAATACTTTTAAGTCTTTATTTTGAGCTAATGTAATAGAAACAAATGGTTCAGGTAAGATTCCTAATTCTACATCGCCAGCAGCCATTGCATTTGATAAATCAGCATGTGCTGTCATAAATGTTAAAGTTGCATCTACATCATTTTTTGCTAGAATATCATTTGCGATATATTCAGGTGATGAACCTTGACCAGTTATTACAACTTCTTTTCCTTGTAAATCATTAAATGATTTAATGTTATCGTCATTGCCCAACAAGTATAACACGCCTTTTGTATTGACCGCAACAACTGAAATTCCACCTTCCATTTTGCTGAATAATACTGCTGCTAAGTTTGATGGGATTGTTGCAACATCAACTTCTCCGCTTATTATTTTTGGTGTAATTTGATCTGGTTGTGTTAATACTTCAACCTGATATTTATCGCTATCTTCGTTGATTATGTTGACAAGACCCATTCCAGTAGGACCTGCAAGTGTAGCAATTTTTATAATTGTTGGTTTTGTAATTGGCTGTTCAACAATTTCTTTTTTTGCTGGTTCTTCGGCAGGTGCTTCTGCGGGATCTTTTTGAATTGTTTCTTGCTTTTGAGCACAAGAAATAAGGCTTAATACTAATGCTAGTATTAATGCTACGGTTAACAGTTTCTTCATAATATATATCTCCTTAAAATTTTAATTATTATCAATATTGTTAGTCTTCGCTAACATTATAACTTTGATGCAATGCTTTGTCAACAAAACATAGCAAATTACTAGGAATTGATATTTTATTGCTTAAAATTACACTTTATTGATTAGTTTTAAGAATAAAATTACTGCTTTTAGCATAAATATTATAATGCTTGAATTTAAAATGATTTTTTTAAGAGATTTATTTAGCCATAATTAACTCAAGTGAGGGGAATATATGAAGATTTACCATATTGCAAAATCAAAGGTATTTGGGTCTAGTAAATATCCTAAGATATCTGGAAAGATAAGTTTTACTGATGCACCATTAGGTGTGTGGGTTGCTGCTGAGTTTATTGGATTACCAAAAACGCAAAAAGGTTTTTTTGGGTTTCATTTACATGCTGGAGAAGATTGTACACAGGGAGACGAGCCATATTATAATAATACTCTTGGGCATTATAATCCAAAAGGAGATCAGCATCCATCGCATGCGGGTGATTTTCCTAATATAATATCATCCAAAAGAGGCTATGCTAAGCTGTTTTTTTTAACGGATAGATTTAAAGTAAACGAGATTATTGGAAAAACAATAGTGTTACATATTGAGCCAGATGATTATAAATCCACACCTTCAGGTGATGCTGGTGAAAAGATTGCATGTGGAGCAATTTTTCCAGCAATTAGAATTTAGAGAATGTTGTACTTTTGGGAGGAGAATATGCTGGAGGACTTGGACAAACTTGCTGGGCAAATATGTGAAACAGAGCAATTTGAAAAGTTATTTAATGCGAAAAAAATACTGATAGAAAAAGGCGATTTATTTAATGAAGTGGTTTTTTATGAGCAAAAAAAGAAGGATATTATTGAAAATGAGAACAATACATTGAGGCGAAAGCAACTAATGGAAATCTTGAACAAACAACATAAAAAGATGCTAGGGCATAAAGAAGTAGATGTTTATTTATCGACAAAAAATGAATTTTTACATTATAAAAAAAGCGCATTTGAATATATCACACGTAAAGTTTATGATTATATGCAAGTGCTTAATATTGAATAGTTAATGAACGTATTCATAGAATTTAATCTTTAACATGATTTCTCGATTAGCTTTATTTTTATCAACTATAAATGAAATTGACGTAGCTTCGCCATTATATATAAAGTTGACAAAATCATCATCGCTTTTATCTATTTTTGCAGCTGTATTGAATTCACCATCCATTAATTGTGAAATATCTTGAATCAATGTTTCCATCTGTTTTTCGTTTAAATCATGTGCAATGAAAGAAAGATCAACTTCTTTTAAAAATTGCCCATCAAATATATAATTGACTTTATACCATTCAAGATTATCTTTTTTATAAGTGTATCCAATTGTTGTGTCGAAATAGGTGCTGAATTTTTTTGATTCTGAGGCTACTACTGTATCGATTCGATCACCAAGAGCGTTTATTGTAAATGGTAATTTGAATGTACCTAAATCATTTCTGTTCCATTCGGTTCTATAATATTTCATCTTGCCAAAAGCATTTAGATTATCGTCCAAATAAAACTCAAGAGAGATAAGAGCATTATTTTTTATCCAAAGAACGGATGGAGATTTATACAAATACTCATAAATTGCTCTGGTATAACCTTCATCTGGATATCCAAAGAACTTTATACATTCAGCATAAATATCACTTATTTCTTCTTCGGTATTATCTTTAGAAAAGAAGAAATTAAAATCAATACTGGATATTTTTCCTTTACTATCGAATGAATAGGTAACAGTTGATGGTGTTTTGATAAAAATAGTATCATAAATTAACTCAGTATCTTTATTGAAGTTATAAGCTGCTGATCTTGTTTCTGAGGACAATAATTGCGATACAGTAGTTTCTATATCATAATTGTCGAATTTTTGTGTAATTAGATTTGTTCTAAGAATTTTTCGTTTAAATAATGTTAGTTGTTCATAACTGTTTATACAACTTGTTGTTGACAGTACTATAATAAATATTAAAATAATTAGTTTTTTTCTCATAATCCCTCTAGTGTTATTTAAGTCATTTTATCATGAAATATTTGTTTGCAAATAAGATAAAACAATTATACGATAATTTTATGTCAAAATTTATTAATAATCTTTAAACTATTATAACAGATTTTGCATTTACCCTGTTTTCAGTATATAATAAAAAAACTTAAACGTATATAACTTAATGTTTTTGGTAAATAATTAAAACGAGGTTGCAAACAAGAATATGAAGAAAATAACTATAATAGTAATGATGATTTTAGTATTATCGATTGCTTTTACTGGTTGTGGGAAAAAAGTTGAAGAAGTTGAGGCTACTCCTACACCTACAATTCAAATAAAAACTGAAGAAAAAGTCGAGCTTAGTGGAAAACTTATAGGTCTTAGTCTTTCTGAGAACAATGATTTTAATCGTGAGTTTCAAAAACAATTTGAACAAGCTTTTGTAAACAGTGATTATGATGTATTTACTGTATACGCTGAGGGTGATTACAATAAACAGGTTGCTGATTTAGCTGATATGCTTAATAAAGTTGAGATATTGGTTTTAGATCCAACTGATCTAGATAATTTAGAATATGTATTAAGCGAATATGAAATCAACGAAACGCCAGTAGTCAATTTGACAGAATCAGTTAATGCATATACAAAAATGTTGATAGGTCCATTTTACCGTGATATGGGTAAAGAAATCGGAAATCATACATTTAACCTTTTAGCAAAAGCCACAAATAAAGCTACTAATGTTGCTATTCTTAGAGGAAGAGTTGACTCTTCTAAAATGCAAGGCATTTATGATGGTGTTTTGGAAAGTTTATCCGATTACAAATATACCACTGTTATTGAAGCTCCAGCATGTAATTATGATTATGAACGAACAAAAGAAAATGTAAAACGAATATTGCAAGAAAATGCAAAAGTATATTGTATATTTGCTGAAACTTCACAAATGGCTATTGCTGCGATAGATGCAATAGATGAGTCGGGAAAGAGTGGAGTGTTTATTACAACGATTGGTGCAGATAAAGAGTGCTTAAAGCTTGTTGAAGATGGACGTATCGATGCTACAATCTTTTATGGTCCAAATGATATGGCGGCGACAACTGCTACTTATGTAAATAGAATATTAGAAGATAAAGAGGTTTTACTTCCGCAATTTGTCGAACTTAATTACGAAATTATAACAAAGAAGAATGTTGCAAATTATTATAATGCTGATGGTGAGTATGCACTTGCGGCAAATGCAACTGAACTTCCGCCAGATCCAACACCAGTAGTGGTTGAGCAAGAGACTTCTGAAGAAGAGGAAACAGAGGAGTAGAGTTTGAAATTATAGGGTTGTAGTTGTTAAATTACAATCCTTTTTTTATTAAACAATAAAAGAATTTAAAAACAATGTAAAATAAGCACTAATAAACAATTTTTGGTGTTAATTATTTGATAAACATGATATAATAATCAACTAAATATGCTTAACTTTTGAGAGGAAAACATTATGCAAAGCATGACAGGTTTTGGTAGAAGTGAAATTGAAATTGATGGACGAACATTGAGTATTGAGATTAAGAGTGTAAACCATAGATACTTGGATATTAATCCTAGAATGCCAAGATATTTTAATTTTTTAGAAGATACGCTAAGAAAAACAATAAAATCTAAGATTTCTAGAGGAAGAATTGATCTTTTTATTAACTATCAAACTTCTAGGGATGATGCTAAATCGGTAGAAATAAACTTTCCTGTTATTCATGCATATATAAATGCGGCTAAAGAGATTAATGAAAAAACAGGCGTTGATAATGATTTAACAATGGCAAGGTTGATTACTATGCCTGAGTCTTTGAAAGTTTCTGATAGCAAAGAAGATGAAGATGCTTTGAAAGAATTATTGGTATCAGCATTGAACGAAGCTATTGATAACTTATCTAAATCTAGGGCTATTGAGGGTGCTAATTTAAAAGCTGATATTTCGAATAGGCTTGTAAAAATAAATGAACTAACATCAAAAATTAAGGCAAAAGAAAATGATGTTGTATTAGAATATAAAGAAAAACTTCAACTTAGAATTGCTGAATTAATAGACAAGACTGAGTTTGATGAAAACAGATTTAACACAGAAGTAGCATACTTTGCTGATAAATGTAATATTACTGAGGAGATTGTTAGACTTTCATCTCATTTAAAATTATTCAATAATGATCTTGATAAAACTGAGCCATGTGGTAGACATTTTGACTTTTTAGTTCAAGAAATAAATCGCGAGTTTAATACAATCGGTTCAAAATCATCTGACGAGCAGATAACAAAATGCGTACTTCTTGCAAAAGGGGAACTTGAAAAAATACGTGAGCAAATACAAAATATTGAGTAACAAAAGGTGTAGTTATGAACATGAAACTAATCAATATTGGGTTTGGCAATATAGTGTCTGTTAATCGGATTATTGCTATTATAAGTCCAGAATCCGCTCCTGTAAAAAGAATTATTCAAGAGGCAAGGGCTGATAAACGCCTAGTAGATGCGACATACGGAAGAAAAACGCGAGCAGTTGTAATTATGGATAGCAATCATGTGTTGCTTTCTGCTGTCCAGCCAGAGACTGTTTCAAATAGATTTTCAGAAAAAGAGGATGGTAAGAATGAGTAAAAAAGGTCTTTTGATAGTAATATCTGGTCCTTCTGGAGCTGGGAAAGGCACAATTGTAAGTAGAATCTTGGAAATAAAAGATGATATTGAGGTTTCTGTGTCTTGTACAACAAGGACGGCAAGAAAAGGCGAAGTTGATGGGATTAATTATTTTTTTATAACTGATGAGCAGTTTGATAAGAAAATTGACGAAGATGGATTTTTGGAATATGCTGAGTTTGTTAATAATAAATATGGAACTCCAAAAGATAAAGTTATTGGCAGCCTTAATTCTGGTACTGACATTATACTAGAAATCGAAGTAATAGGTGCTGAAGAAGTTCGTAAAAAGCATGAGGATGCAGTTTTAATCTTTGTAGCTCCACCATCAATGGATGAACTGGAAAAGAGATTGGTTAATAGAGGAACTGAAACAGAAGAGCAATCTAAAAAACGGTTGGCAAAAGCCAAACATGAGCTTGGATTGATGCCAAATTATAATTATGTTGTAATAAATGACGATGTAGACAAGGCTGCAAATACGATAATAGATATTATCAATGCCGAAAAACACAGAGTTGTTAGAAATAAAGATTTAAACGATATATTAATTAAAGGAGAAACAGTAGGATGATTACAAACCCAGAATTATATGATTTAATTGAAAAAACAGGGAACAGATTTACTTTAATAGTTGAATCTTCAAAAAGAGCACGTCAAATTATAGACGGATCAGCACCTTTGGCTACATGTGAAAATCAAAATCCTCTAACTCAAGCTATACATGAGATTGATGAAGATAAGATTGTATTTATTGAGCCAAAAGGAACATTATAGTGTTTGAAGGCAAAACAATAGTGTTGGGTGTCACTGGTGGGATTGCTGCTTATAAGGCGGCATACCTCACATCTGCACTTAGAAAATTAGGTGCAACAGTTCATGTTATAATGACTGAAAATGCAAAAAACTTCATTACACCTTTAACATTTGAAGTGTTATCTAATAATCCTGTTACGGTGGATACGTTTGATAGGAGCAGGCCCTGGGAGGTAGAACATATATCTTTAGCAAACAAGGCTGATTTTTTTATCATTGCACCTGCGACAGCGAATATTATTGCAAAATTTGCGCACGGCATTGCTGATGATATGTTATCTACAACTGTGCTTGCGGCTAAATGCGATGTTATTATTGCACCTGCAATGAATACTAATATGCTGGAAAATGAAGTTACACAGGATAATATTAGTTTGCTTAAAAAGCGAGGGTATCATATTATGGATACCGATTCTGGTATGCTTGCATGTGGCGATATTGGAAAAGGACGCATGAAAAGCCCTGATGAAATCATTTCGTTTTGCGCTAGTGCTTTAACAAAAAAAGATTTTGTTGGAAAGAAAGTTTTAATAACTGCTGGTCCGACAAAAGAGAAGATAGATGCAGTAAGGTTTATCACAAATCCTTCATCTGGAAAGATGGGATATGCATTAGCAAATAGGGCAAAAATGCGTGGCGCAGATGTTACTTTAATCAGTGGTAATGTTTCTATTGATTGTCCAAGTGGTGTTAAATTAATTAAAGTTGATAGTGCGGCTGATATGGAAAAGCAAGTCTTAGCTAATTTTGATGATAGTGAAATCGTGATTATGTCTGCGGCTGTTGCTGATTATACACCTAAGAATAAAACAGAACATAAGATTAAAAAATCTGGTGATATGAGCTTAGAGCTTATTAGAACCACTGATATACTAAAAAAGCTTGGTGAAATCAATAAAGGCAAAATTCTTGTTGGATTTGCAGCTGAAACTGACGACATTAAGAAAAATGCTAAATCTAAATTGACAAGAAAAAAATTAGATATGATTGCTCTGAATGATTTAACTGATGAGTTTTCAGGTTTTGCTAAAGATACGAATCATATCTATCTTTATAAAAAAGACGGTAGCAAAATCGATCTTGGTGTAAATTCTAAAATGAATATTGCAAATATGATATTGGATGAAATATTGAATTTGTTATAGAAAAACCAAAATTAAAAGAAAAAGCACCTATTGCTACGTTAAGCGATAAGGTGCTTTTATGATTAATTAAAATTTATTTACTGATAAAACCTTCAAAAACTCTGTTTGCTGATGATATGATTTTTTCTTCATCTACTGTTTTTAACTTTCCTTTTTCAACAATAACTTTTCCACCAACAATTGTATAATCTACACTACTTTTTAGACCAACTGTTGAAAGGATTGATTTATAATCTTTGCTTGCACCTATAAATTCCAAGCGATTTGAATCTATCATAAAAGCATCGCCAGCATATCCAACGCAAATTTGACCGATATCATCTCGACCCAATATCCTTGCACTTCCTCGTGTAGCCATTTTTAATATTTCATAACCATTTGGTGCATTTGTACTGCTACCAAGTCTGTGAAGAAGATATGCTATTCTGATTTCCTCTAACATGTTTGAACCATCGTTGCTTGCACTTCCATCAACAGCCAAACCCAATGGAACATCCAGCTTTAGCATTTCAGGAACTCTTGCAATTCCAGAGGAGAGTTTCATATTTGATATTGGACAATGTGCAATGCCTGTTTTTGTTTCTGCCAATCTTTTTAGTTCTTTATCATCAAAATGTATGCCATGAGCAAACCAAACATCTTCGCCAATCCAGCCTAATTTCTCCATGTAATCAAGTGGGCGCATGCCGTGTTTTTCAAAAATATATTTTTCTTCATCGATTGTTTCGGCTAAATGAGTGTGTAGTCTTACGCCAAGAGATCTTGCAAGTTTTGCACTTTCAATCATTAAATCTTCGCTTACGCTGAATGGTGAACATGGTGCTAGTGCTATTTGACGATTAGAAAATCGTGAAGGATCATGGAATTTTTCAACCAACCTTTGGCTGTCGCTTAATATCTCAGATGTAGTTTGAACCACAGAATCAGGGGGGAGTCCGCCATCCTTTTTACTTAAACTCATGCTACCGCGAGATGCATGCATTCTTATGCCCAACATATCAGCTGCTTCAAATTGGTTTTCGATTATATTGTCTATGCCTTTTGGAAAGACATAATGGTGATCAAAACACGTTGTACAGCCATTCTTTGCAAGCTCACCCATTCCTGTCAATGAAGAGTATAGAATAACTTCGCTATCTAAGTTTTTCCAAATTTCGTATAGAGTTATCAGCCAATCGAATAGTTCCATATTTTGAACTTGTGGCAAATTCCTAGTGAATGTTTGATATAGGTGGTGGTGAGTGTTTACAAGCCCTGGATACATTATATGATCTGTGCCGTCGATAACTTTATCGGATTCTTTTTCATCAGTGCCGATATAAGAAATCACACCATCTTCGATTAAGATATTCGAATTTTTATATACAGTATCGTTATCATCGCAAGTGATTATCTCTTTTATGTTTTTAATAAATAGTGATTTCATAAATAGTCCTTAAAGCATATTTTCTATTATATTATCACATCTTTTTATCAATCTCAAAATAGTTTTTTTAGCACGAAACATTTTTTTAAAAGATAGTTCATAAATATAGCTATAAGCGATTTTTAATATTGAATTTATATATGGGGAAATAATGATAAATATTGTTTGGCTATTTTTAATAATATCAGGGATAATGCTCTCTTTTTTCAATGGAAGCTTAAACCAGCTGGTCGATGGATTGACTTCGTCAGCTATTGATGCATCGAATATATTGTTAACACTGGCTGGTACTTATACTTTGTGGCTAGGGATTTTGAATATTGCAAAAAAATCAGGGTTGATCGAAAAGATATCTTATATATTAAGACCTTTAATATCCTTTTTATTTATAGGCATACCAAAAAACAGCAAGGTTAATGGCCTTATTACATTGAATATTGTAGCGAATATGCTGGGTATGGGAAATGCTGCAACGCCATTTGGTTTAAAAGCGATGCAAGAACTTAAAACGATTAGTAAAAATGCAAATGAGCCTAGTGATGCGATGTGTATGCTACTTATTATCAATGCAACTTCGGTTCAGTTGTTGCCTCTCACTGTTATCTCGCTAAGGGCGGCGGCTGGATCGATTGCACCAACTGAGATTATTTTAACATCACTTATTACAACTTTTATTACAACATCATCGGGGGTTATATTGGGAAAAATAGCAGCTTATATTAGTAGAAAAAAAGGGCAAAGTTAATTATGGATATTGGATTGATAATATTGCCGAGCTTTATTCTTATCATTATCATCTATGCGGTGATAAAAAAAGTCGATGTATACGAGGCTTTTATTGTTGGTGCAAAAGAGGGGATTGGATTGGCAGTTAAGATATTCCCATATATTGTAGCGATGCTGTTTGCAATAAATATATTTTCGATTTCAGGTGGGCTTGATGTTTTGTCGAAAATCATTGATCCTATTTTATCGCTGTTTAGAATACCTGCTGGGGTGATTCCGCTGTTTGTTATGAGACCGTTTTCTGGCAGTGCTAGTTTTGGTATATTAGCAGGAATTTTTAATGCATTTGGTGCTGATAGTTTTACTGGCAGAGTTGCATCGACATTGATGGGATCATCCGAAACACTTTTTTATACTGTTTCTTTGTATTTCGGAAGTGTAGGTATGAAGAAATCTGGATATACTATTCCAGTAGTGCTTATTTGTGATGTGGTTGGGCTAATTAGTGCAAGTGTTGTTTGTGCGTTGTTTTTTACATAGACAATGTGTATAATATAGTTGTATAATTTAATTTATGTGTTTAACTTAGAATGGAGATGCAAATTGAATATTTCTACTTATTCCTCTTATAAAAATATTGTACCGAGCGATATAAAAAATAAATCTGTTGTATGTATAGATGTTTTTTGTTCATGCACAACGCTTATTGGTGCGTTTTCCAATGGGCTGACACGAGCTTTGGTTGTGGACGACCCTATTGAAGCACCAGATATGAAGCGCAGTTTAAATAGTGATAGAATTTTGATGGGCGGTGCAAATCGCTATGAAGCGATAGCTGGATTGGATGTTAGTGATAGCTTTTTAGATTATGATGAAGATACAGTTAATGGTAAGGAGCTTATTTATTCTAATGAGAATTTTGCGCCTGCAATGAAAAAATGTGCGGATGCGAAGAGGCTTTTTTTAGGTGCGATAGTAAATTCTCGTGCTGTTGCTAGAAAACTAGTTGAGCAGAAAAATGATATTGCTTTGGTGTGTTGTGGTGATAATGCAAATTTTACACTAGAGGACGGATTGGCTGCTGGAGCGATAATTGAAGATATTATGTTTTTTGATAATAAAACAACTTTATCTGAATACTCATTTGTGATTGATTCGATCTATAAGCTATATAAGACAGATATGTTGGAAGTTTTGAAACAATCAAAGGCATATAATGAAATTATTAAGTTAGGACTTTATGACGATGTGTCTTTAGCATTAGATAAAGATAGATTTGATTTTGTCCCAACACTTTATGATAACTGGATTACAGTATTAGACTAACTAAGGAGAAAAGAATGGCAAAAACAAGGCAGCAAATTGATAGTAATTATAAATGGAGTATAGAGGACATCTATAAGAGCAACGATGTTTGGGAAAATGATTTTAATAAACTAAAAGATATGATTCCATCTTTGGATGAGAAAAAAAGTTCGTTTGTTGATAGCGCTAAAGACCTTTATCTTGCTTTTAAGTATTTTGAGACAGCGGAGAAAATTGGTGAAAGACTTTACGTTTATGCAAAAATGAAACGTGATGAGGATAATAACAACAGTCTTTATCAAGGAATGACTGATAGAGCTATGAATATCAATATTCAAATGAGTAGCAAGTTATCTTTTATTAGACCTGAATTATTAAAGAAATCTGACGAAGAATTGAAAGCTTTTTTAAGTGAGAATGAGGAGTTGAATTCGGAATACGGATATTATATTAATAGTTTAATCAGAGCAAAAGGACATATTTTGTCTGAGAAAGAAGAGAAGTTGCTCAGCATGACATCTGAGTTTGCATCTGGTGCAAAGCAGATTTTTACAATGCTCAATAATGCTGATATTGATTTTGGAAAAATAATTGATGGCGATGAAGAAAAAGAGCTTACTCATGCAAGTTACTCAACATTTATGCAAAGTGAGAATAGAACAACAAGAAAGAATGCATATGTTGGTATGTATGATCAATTTAAAAAGCATATTAACACTGTATGTGCAACATATTCTACCAGTGTTAAAAAGGATATTTTTTATTCTCAAGCTAGAAATCATGAGTCAGCACTAAAAGCATCATTGTTTTCTGACAATGTTCCTATCAGCTTGTATGATAATCTTATCAAAGCCGTACATGATAATATCGATACAATGTACGATTATGTTAGTCTTAGAAAAAAAGCTTTGGGTATTGATGATTTGGAAATGTATGATCTTTATACTCCTTTGGTTAGCGATTTAAAAGTTGAATATACATACGAACAAGCAAAGGATATGGTGAAACAAGCACTAGTTCCTTTAGGTGATGACTATTTGAAGTTGTTGGATGAAGCGTATAATGATGGTTGGATTGATGTTTTTGAAAACAAAGGTAAGATTTCTGGTGCATATTCATGGGGGACATATGGTGTCCATCCATATGTATTGTTGAACCATCGTGAGGACTTAAACAGCGTTTATACTTTGGCTCATGAATTGGGTCATGCACTTCATACATGGTATTCTAATGATACGCAAAGTTATACTAATTCCAATTATACGATTTTTGTTGCAGAAGTTGCTTCAACTGTAAATGAGATATTGCTGACAAAGCATCTGCTTGCGACTGAAACTGATTTGGAGAAACGAAAATATATATTGAATCACTATATAGATCAATTTAAAGGAACAGTTGTTAGACAAACGATGTTTGCAGAGTTTGAAAAAATCTCTCATGAGATGCAAGAGCAGGGCAAACCGCTTACAAGTGAAAGTGTTTCTAAAGTTTACACCGAACTTAATGATCTATACTATGGAGATGGTGTGAATACAGATGATAATATTGCTGTTGAGTGGGCAAGGATTCCTCATTTTTATAATGCATTTTATGTCTATAAATATGCAACAGGGTTTTCTTGTGCGATAAGTATAGTCAATCAGATATTGGACGAAGGAAAGCCAGCAGTAGATAGATATATCAAATTTTTGAAAAGTGGTGGAAGTGATTATCCATTAGAGCTTTTAAAGATTGCTGGTGTTGATCTTGCAAGTGGAAAGCCAGTTGATGATTGTATGAAAGAGTTTAGACGAGCATTGGATGAATTTAGCTCTTTGTTTTAAATTTTATAGAATTATAGACCGATATATTAAGATTTTTAGTATATCGGTCACATTTATACAAAACTAGCGGTATTATGACATAATTTAATCAATAAAACATTTGACAATTATTTCATTTTGTTATATAACATAAGTACATTTGATTAACAGTTTACACGATGTATTATTTAAAGATAAAATTCCAAAAATATAAAATCATAAATAAATAAATTTTTTCAAAAGTTTTACCTTTTTTGTATTTTTCAAATAAACAATATAATAAATAATAACACACACCGAAAGGATATATAATTTAAATGGATACAACCCTTTTACAAGGAAAAAGCCTTAATGATCTTAGAGCTATTGCTAAGTTAGCTGGCGTTAAAAGCGTGACGAAATTCAAAAAAAATGAATTACTTGATTTGCTTTTAGATATGGAAATTGAAGGTGAGGCGAGCAAAGCTATTGATGAGGAAAAACAAATTCATGCTCAAAAGCCGATTAAACGAAAACCTTATACAGGCAATAGCAATTCTAAAATAGAAAAAGATGCTAAAAAAGAGGCGAAGAAAGTTGCTAAAAAAGCATCTGATAATAAAAATATTGAATATGTTCCAAACAATGATGCTGTAAACGATATACTAAATACAGGTGATTGTAAAAAAGCTGTTGGGATTTTGGATGTTCACTCCGATGGATTTGGATTCTTGAGAGCAGAGAACTATCTCCCTGGAAATAAAGATGTTTATGTCTCTATGGCTCAAATTAGAAAGTTTGGACTTAAAACTGGCGATAAAGTGACAGGTAAAACTAGACCTGCTAAAGATGGTGAAAAACTTCTTGCACTTTTATATATTGAACAAATAAACGATGCTCCCGTTAAGGAAGCTAAAAATAGAAAACCATTTGAAGAGTTAACTCCTATTTTCCCAGAAGAGCGATATACGCTAGAAAATCTTGATTCAGCAAGAGATATATCTATAAGATTGATAGATCTTATTTCTCCTATTGGAAAAGGTCAGAGGGGAATGATTGTATCACCTCCTAAAGCTGGTAAAACAGTTCTTCTAAAAAAGATTGCAAATAGCATTACTAAAAATTACCCTGAATCTCATTTAATAGTTTTGCTTATTGATGAGAGACCAGAGGAAGTTACGGACATGCAACGTTCTATCGATGGAGAGGTTGTATATTCAACATTTGATGAAAAGCCTGAAAATCATGCAAAGATAAGTGAGATGGTGTTGGGTAGAGCCAAACGACTTGTTGAACAAGGAAAAGATGTTGTTGTTTTACTTGATAGCATAACAAGACTTGCAAGAGCATACAACTTGACGATTCCGCCAACAGGACGAACTTTAACAGGTGGACTTGATCCAGGCTCTCTATATAGACCAAAAAGATTTTTTGGTGCAGCTAGAAACATAGAGTTTGGTGGAAGTTTAACGGTTATTGCTACTGCACTTGTTGAAACGGGTTCTCGCATGGATGATATCATTTTTGAGGAGTTTAAAGGAACAGGTAATATGGAAGTTCACCTTGACAGAAAACTGTCAGAGAAGCGTATATTCCCTGCGATTGACATTGCTAAATCCAGTACTAGACGTGATGACTTACTTCTTTCTAGAAAAGAGCTTGAGGGTACGTGGTCAATGAGAAAAGTATTGGTTGGTGGTAACACTGTTGATGCAACAGAGCAACTTACTAATATGATAGTTAAGACAAGAAATAATGAAGAGTTTTTGACTAGGATTAAAGAATGGCTTTTTTCTTGGGAAAAAGAAGGTTATAAAAGACTTTAACAAATAAATAAAAATAATATTGTAGGGGACGATATAATTCGACCCCTATTATTTTACTCTATTTTCCAATCAATTGGCTCTATATTGTTGGATGCTAAAAAATTGTTTGTCTTAGAAAATGGTTTCGATCCAAAAAAACCTCGGTAGGATGAAAGTGGACTTGGATGAGGACTTTTAATTATTAAATGCTTTGGGTTTGTGATTAGCTTTGATTTTGATCCTGCAAAACTACCCCACAGGATAAATACAACAGGTGTTTCTTTTTCATTTACAAGCGATATAATATTATCCGTAAACATTTCCCAGCCATAGCCGTGGTGTGATGCTGCCTTATGTGCATTTACAGTCAAGATTGCATTTAGCATTAAGACGCCTTGATCTGCCCATTTTTTTAAATATCCGTGATTTGGAATGTCAAATCCTAAGTCGTCGTTTAATTCTTTATAGATATTGACGAGAGATGGGGGAATCTTTATTCCATGATTTACAGAAAAGCAAAGCCCATGTGCTTGGTTTTCTCCATGATATGGGTCTTGTCCTATTATTACTGCCTTGACGTCTGAATATGGAGTGAAATGTAGTGCGTTAAAGATGTTGGTCATATCAGGGAAGACTTTGCTTTTGGTGTATTCGTGTTTAAGTTTTTGTCTTAAATCCAAATAGTATTGTTTTTCAAATTCCTCTGATATTATGTCTTGCCAGTCATTGTCGAATTTTACTGCCATGATGATTGCTCCTTATATGTCTTTTTTTGTTAAAAAAATGTTATACGTTATTTTAAAAATAGCGGTTACTGGAACGGCGAAAACCAATCCCCAAAAACCGAATATCAAACCGCCAATATAAACAGCTAACACTATTATTATTGGTTTTAAATCTATTGCTTTTCCTACTATTAGTGGCGAAATTAAAAAATCATCGATGATTTGCAATACTATCCCTGTGCCCATTACCCATAATATGTATAGTGGGTATTGAAATGAAACTACAATGCTTAAAATTATTATTCCAACCCATATTCCGAATGTTGGAACGATATTTGAAAGAGCTAGAATTAGTCCCATAAGAAATGGATGCTTAATTCCAACGAAGTTAAATATCAACCCTGATACGATAAATATAATAAGGCAAGCTATAAACTTAGCTTGAAAGTATTTTGTAACCGCAGTTGATGATTCTTTTATCCATCTTGAAAATTTGTTTTCCATATGTGTAGCTCCTTTAACCTTTTTGATTATATCAAAAAAAACGAATAATATCTAATTGTAAATTATTTTTCACACGGCATGTATTTGTGATATAATTTGTTGAATTTATTTATAGCTTATAGGAGTGTTGTAATGAGAAAATTAAAAAAGAAACATTTTAATTCTAAAAACTGTTTTATCTGTGGATTGGAAAATGAAAAGGGCTTAAAAGCAGAATTTTTTGAAACTGATCAAGATGAACTGGTATGTATATTTAAACCTGATTTTTTTCATCAAAGTTACCCAGGGATAGTTCATGGAGGAATATCAGCATCAGTTTTGGATGAATTGTTAGGGCGATCGCTAAATGTTATTGAGCCAGATGCGTTTTCCATGACGGTGGGTTTGGAACTTAGGTATAAAAAGCCTGTACCATATGAGAAAAAGCTTACGGCTATTGCGAAAGTAACGAGAAATACAAGGTTGTTATTTGAGGCAGAAGGCACATTGTATGATGATGAAAATAATGTGTGCGTTGTTGCGAAGGGTAAATTTATGAAGATGCCAGTTGAAAAAATCTCTCAGGATTTTGCTGATAGTGACGAATGGTTTTTAAATGAAAAAGACGATGATCCTGTACAAATTGATATTTAAAGACTAATTATTATAAGGCAAAGGGGAGATGTACTTGTCTAAACTGGTTTAGAATCCTTTTACCTTATACATCAATATTGAAGCGGCAACGGCGGCGTTTAAACTCTCAGCATCGCCATAGATTGGTATTCTTACCTTTTTATCGAGGATATCAATCACTTCTTTTGATATTCCATGAGCTTCATTTCCTATTACAAGACAAATATATTCATCTTCTAAATCGAAGTTTTCGCTACCTCTAATATCAGCACCTAAAACCACATAGTTTTCTTGTTTGAGTTTGGATAAATCATCTACACTGGCTTTTCTTATAGGCAAGTGGAAAATACTACCCATGCTTGCACGAACAACTTTTGGGCTGGTAAAATCAACACAATCGTTTATAAGTAAAATTTCACATGCATCAACGGCATCGGCGGTTCTAATAATAGCACCGAGATTTCCTGGATCAGATATTCCATCAAGAGCGATAACAAGACCTTTTGGCTTATTGATAGCCAATTTTGATTTATCACATACACACATGATGTTTTGTGGGGACATAGTTGAAGAAATATGCTTTAGAACTTCTTTTGTAACAAAAGTAACTTGGTTTGATTTTTCTATCAAATCAATATAGTTTTCTTTATCATCCTCTAAAACAATTAACTCTTTCACAAGACCATCTATTAAGAAAGCTTCTTCAATACATTTTTCGCCTTCAACTAAAAACAGGTTAGTTTTATTACGATATTTTGATTCACTTAGCTTTTTTAAGTCTTTTATTCTTTGATTTTTAATGCTTGAAATAAAATTATCCATTATTTTACCTAAGAAGTGGTTGGTTTTAATATTTATAAATAAAAAGCCCCATCTTTAAAAGATGAAGCTTAAATTATTTATTGTTACGCTAATTTTTTCTTTGCAGCTTTACAAACTTGTGTAAATGCAGATGGATCATTGATTGCCATGTCAGCAAGAATTTTTCTGTTGATCATGATTCCAGATAGCTTTAATCCATTGATTAATCTGCTATATGATAGACCATTTTGTCTTGCACCCGCATTAATACGGATAATCCAAAGCTTTCTATAATCTCTCTTTTTAAGTTTTCTACCAACATATGCATATTGCATAGAACGCATAACTGCTTGACTCGCAGTTTTATATTGTGTTGACTTAGCACCGAAATATCCTTTTGCTAGTCTAAAAATCTTTCTTTTTTTCTTATTAGCGTTAACAGCTCTTTTAACTCTAGCCATTACATAAACCTCCTAATGGTTAATTTGATTATTTGTATGGGATAAGAACTTTAATATTCTTAGCCTCTTGAGGTGAAATCAATGAACCTTTACGGAGATTTCTTTTCCTCTTTGCACTCTTTTTGTTTAAAATATGGCTAGTGAAAGCCTGGCCGCGTTTAACTTTTCCACTCTTAGTAAGTGAAAATCTTTTTGCAGCGCCTTTGTGAGTTTTAATCTTTGGCATTTATCTGCCCTCCTTCAAGTACTTATATGTTAATTCTTAGGGGCTAAAATCATAAACATTTGTCTGCCCTCGATTTTAGCTCTTTTTTCAACAACACCAAATTCTTCGATCATTTTTTCGAATTTTTGCATGACTACTAAACCGTTTTCAGTATGAGCCATTTGTCTGCCTTTGAAACGAATAGAAACTTTAACTTTATCGCCAGCTTTTAAAAACTTATTAACGTTTTTAGCTTTAACTTGCATATCATGGATATCGATTGTTGCTGATAGTCTCATCTCTTTTAAAGTTACTGTTTTCTGATTCTTTTTTGCTTCTTTTAATTTTTTCGTCTGTTCAAAACGGAACTTGCCGTAGTCCATAATTTTACATACTGGTGGCTTTGCATTTGGTGACATCATACAAAGATCCATGCCTGCATCTTTTGCAAGATTCAATGCATGTGCGGTTGGTTGGATCCCAATTTGTTCTCCGTCTGAACCGATTAGTCTTACTTCGGTTGCTCTGATTCTTTCATTGATTATCAAATCGTTAGCTATTGGTAACACCTCCAAAAAAATTTTATAATAAAAAACGACCAACTAGAGAAGTCGCCCGTAAACAAGAATTTATATATCTTACTTATAAAATAACCGTACCTAATTAAATTTCAATTGGCAGGTGAGAAACAGGCGTTTCTTCTTAGCTAAAAAATAATACCATAGTACAAACGCACTTGTCAATCATTTTTTACTATTTATTATTATTTTAAGCCACAACCCGCTATAATTGGGATTGTGGCTTAATTACTTACTTTGCTGAAGCTTCTTTTTTGTCACGTTTGTTTAAAATATGAATTGCAAACATCATTATTGCGGAATACGCAAAGAATAAAACAAATGTTAAAACAAAAAGCCATGGCTTATTGTCTAAAACTCCAGTTACTGGTATTGCTAAAATCATCATAAGCGGTAATCCGAATGGTGCAGCAATTCCACTACCTAAAACAAGGTTGTCTGTTACGCTAGTCTTTCCTGTTGGATCAACTTCTTTTAATAATGCAACTCCAGTAGTAACTGTTCCTGTCCACATCCCGAACAATCCTAATGTGTTTTCTAGTATTTCATTTTTGTACATTAAGTTACACATAAAGATCGTATAGAACACAGTAAAGATTCCACCGATTGTTGTAAGGATTACGATAGGCCATCCGTATGATCCAAGTGCAGAAAAGGATAGGGCAGCTATTGAAGCTGTTATCATAAAGTCAAAGCATACAGCTGATATTTTTTGCATCAAGTAGTTGTCTACATAATTTACTTTCATTATGCCTTTTTTGCGAAGTCTCTTAAATATTGATTTTACACCAACAGCGATTAGAGTACCAAATAAAAACATAAATCCTCTGAATAATCCGCCAAGCGTTGCACCAAAAGTACCTGCATCTTTTAAAAGGAAACATAAACCTTCAACGACGCCATAAGTAAGAAGGTAGACACAAGCAAGCAATACTACTTGGATTGTAAAATCATCAATAAATGCTGTTTTAGGAATTGAAGAAGTATGTTCAACTTGCTTATCACTATCGATGTTGCCAACATGCTGGATATCACCATCTACTTTAAAACCACGTTTTTTGACCATGATATTCATCATAATTATTCCAGCAACTATCGCCCATAAAAAACCGATTGTTGCAATCATAGCTCCAATATTAGCTCCACCAGGCAGTACACCACTAGCATCCCATTGTGATCCTATTGAAGTTGCTTGACCAGGACCTTGCGCAAATGAAAGTGGTAATAGTAGACCTAATACCTCAGATATCTGTGGAAATAAAGTTTTTGCTAGTAGTAAAGTAACTCCAAAACCAATAATTGCTTGCCAAAGATAAGTGTTTACGATTCCAAATCCAGATTTGAAAACATCGCGGTTATTTCCGCCAACCCTGTCTTTTAATGCTAGAGCGATAAATCCGATAGACATAAGGTGAGTCACTGATGTAAATAAAGTCTTTTGATCAAATGGTACATAGATCTTCGTCCCAAATAGAAGACCTGTAATTGCACCTAATGCTTCACTTCCGCAAAGGAATGCCAAAACACCAGCGATCATACAAGTAGGTATTAAATGTTTACTTAAAGCCTTTATGTTTAGCTTTAAGATAAAAGCAAATCCGATAAATAGCGCTAAGTACAAAAATTGCAGTACTAAATCCCATCCGTTCATTTTTCTAAATCCTCCAAAAAAAATATTATAATTGCATTATATAAAAGAATACCGATTAACCAATTTATGATAAGAGATTGATAGATAAACAATATAAACTATATGCTGTTTATTATGCGTTGATTTACAGCTAACTATTGTTAGGAGAGCTGATATTAATAGACAACTAGTTTATATAATAACATAAACTAAAGATATTATCACGTAAAAAAAGGCACAGTGATTGTAAATCATATGTAATTAAAACTAAAAAAGACTGCATTGATTGCAGTCTTAATTGATCATTATTATCTTTAAATATTGAATGTAGATGAAACGATTTTTATTGCATTTCTAAAGTCGCTTGATTTTACACAAAACGCTATTTTTGTTTCTGAAGTTGAAATTGCTTTTATAGAGATATCATCCTTTGAAAGTGCTGTGAAAAGCTTTGCAGCAACACCAGTTTGACGCTCCATACCCATTCCTTCAACTGTAATTTTTGTGATATCATCAAGTATAGATAGATCAGTATTTTCAAATGATTGAGTGAAATCTTTTATTGCTGCTTTAGCTATATTAATCTCTGTGCTTGAAAGAGAAAAAGAGATCGTTGCACTATTATCATTAGAAATATTTTGAGTTATTATATCAATATTCACTCCACTTAGCGCTAGTTTTTCGAATAATGTTGCCATTGTTGCAGGATCTGATGGCAAGTCGCTAATCGTAACCATTGATTGATATTGGTCAAAATACATGTTTGTAATAACATGGTTATAGCTCAAAATGTCTTTCATATCATACATTTTTGCTGGTTTCCCGCATATAAACTTTGCGGCTCTAACTGCTCCAGTTGCAAAAACTTGTCTAGAAAGAGCTTTGTGTGTTACTTCGATTATTTCGTCATTACCTAAAAACAGAACATCATGCTCGCCGACAACAGTTCCACCACGAACAGCGTGTATGCCGATATCGACGTTTTCACGCTTATCAGTTCTTGTGTGTCTACCACAAACATAGTTCATATCTTCATTGAATGCTTCGTTTAAACAATCAGCAAGCGCAAGGGCTGTACCACTTGGAGCATCAACTTTACGATTATGATGTTTTTCTACAATCTCGATGTCATAGTCATGACCTAAAAATCCAGCAACTTGTTTGATTAAATCCATTTGGATATTAACACCAAGTGACATATTCGCTGATTGAAAAAGTGTGCATGATTCAGATGCTTTATCAACTAAAGCTTGCTCTTTTTTTGAATATCCTGTTGTACAAAGAACAGCAGCAACACCGCTGCTTTTTACATATTTTAAAATGCTAGATAACGCTTCTGGTCTTGAAAAGTCTATTATTACATCTGCTTTTTCAACAACTTTATCAAAACTATCATATACAGGGAATTGATTTGTAAACCTATCAGGAAAGGTGTCAACACCACAAACTACATGAACTTCATCATCTTCTTTTGCAATATTTGCGACTACTTGACCCATAAAGCCATTTGCACCGCTAATTATAATTCTTACCATTTTTATCTCCTAGTAACTATATTGAAAATAAGTTACCTATTCTATGCGGATTTGAATAATAAAACTCAAATCCGCAATATTATTTTACATATCTATATCACACATAAGATCGAACCCAAAAGCTGTGAGTTCTTTCTTTAGTGTAGCCACGGTTGCATCGCTAGGTCTGCATAATGGAAGTCTTGGATCACCAAAGTTGAAACCTAATAGGTTCAATGCTTCTTTTATAGGTATAGGGTTGACTTCTTTAAACAATGCATCAACTAAAGGGATTGATTTAAGCTGCATATCGGTAGCAGTTTTAACATCTCCATTTAAATACGACATAACCATATCGTGTGTGTATTTTGGTGCGACATTAGCAATAACAGAAATGACTCCGATTCCGCCCAATGAAAGCAATGGAAGGACTTGATCATCATTTCCAGAATAAATATCGATTTTGCCTTTACAAAGACTAGCTGTTTTTGCAATCTGTCCAATATCTCCGCTAGCTTCTTTAATAGCTACTATATTATCGATGTCAGCTAGTGTTCTTACTGTTTGTGGCAAAATGTTAACGCCAGTTCTTCCAGGCACATTATATAAAACGATAGGAAGTTTAGTAGATTTTGCAACTTCATCATAGTGCATTACCAGCCCAGTTTGTGTACATTTATTATAATATGGAGTTACAACCAAAATGCTGTTTGCACCAAGATCTGTTGCTTTCTTAGTTGCATCACAAACATTGTTTGTTGAGTTTCCACCAGTGCCAACCATAACAGGAACACGACCATTTGCTTGTTTAACAACAAAAGCAATAGCATCTTCACGCTCTTTCCATGACATTGTGCTAGGTTCGCCAGTTGTACCACACACTAAAAGGCAATCTATACCACCATCGATTTGATATTCAATTAATGATTCAAATGCATCGTAGTTTATCCCTTTTTCGTTAAATGGTGTACATAGTGCAACACCAGCACCTTTAAAAACAGACATAATTTACTCCTTTTTATTGATTAACTATTTCTTTTTATATATTCTTCAGCAATTTGAATTGTGTTTGTCGCTGCACCTTTTCTGATGTTATCAGCTACAACCCAAATGTTTACTCCGCTATTCAATGACTCGTCACGTCTTACTCTGCCAACAAAAACTTCGTCCTTATCTTCGCAGAATAGTGGTGTTGGATATACACCGTTTTTAACATCGTCCATCATTACGATAGATGGGAATGCTGCAAGTTCTTTTTTAATGTATCCAAATCGAATTCTTTGTTAAACTCAATATTGATTGACTCACTGTGACTGTGGAAGACAGGAACACGAACTGTTGTTGCAGTTACTTTTAGATTGTCGTTATTCATAATCTTCTTTGTTTCTTTTATCATTTTTTCTTCTTCTTTAGTGTAACCGTTTTCTAAAAATACATCAATGTGAGGGATACAGTTTCCAGCGATTTGAACTGGGAAATTCTTAGGCTCTTCACCTTTAAGACCATTCTCTAAATCAGCAAATCCACTCATGCCAGCACCTGATACTGCTTGGTATGTTGAATAAACGATTCTCTTAATATCATATTTAGCAAGTGGCTTTAATGCTACAACTGCTTGAATTGTTGAGCAATTTGGGTTTGCGATAATACCATTGTGCTTGTCAATATCATCTGGATTTACTTCTGGTACAACTAATGGAACATTATCGTCCATTCTCCAATGACTTGAGTTATCTATTACTAAAGTGCCACGCTCAGCAAAAACTGGTGCAAATTTTGCACTTGTTGAACCACCAGCACTAAATAGTGCAATGTCAATATCATACTTTTTGATGTTTTCTTCGCAAAGCTCGATGATTGTATATGTGTTTCCTAAAAACTCAACCTTATTACCTGCGCTTCTTGCTGATGCAAAAAGGTAATAATTTTCTACTGGCAATTTCCTCTCTGCCAATACCTGTAAAAACTTTCTTCCTACCATACCTGTTGCTCCAACAACAGCTAAATTATACTTCTTCATTGTTTCCTCCTAAAATAATATAAATAT
>JMSV01000003.1_pt1 | contig 97919 bp, 86 predicted proteins | sample 179021 | NCBI WGS metagenome assembly JMSV01 (sample SAMN02769581, study PRJNA246767) | bioreactor metagenome | isolation source: Culture-2 Bioreactor Bmz derived from microbial biomass from the upper 2 cm... | place: Germany: Bremen | collected day 87 after inoculation | reverse complement strand
ACTCTCATCCAATAAATAAAAACCCCTTTTGATTGGAACGATTTTTTGCAAATCCTCGAGCTCCAACAAAGCGGTTTTAATTCGTTTTGTGTCTATATTCAATATCTTAGATATCTCTTTTTTGCGTATTTTAGCATGGTTGCTGTTCTTGCATCTTCGCATCAACACCTTATATACCAAGTCCGTTATGTCACACTGAGCAATCACTTCGGTTGATGCTTTTGCCTTAGGCTTTTTCTTAACAGCCACCTTTTCATCCATTACATGCTTATAGATATTATCCGCTTTAAACGTAAGCCGTTTTGGGTTCAACACCTCTGACTGAAACCATTTAACCACAAACTTTTCAAAGGTCAGTCCGTTATATTTTATAAACCCAGTAGCGGCAATCGGCACAGCTGACAAAATGCATATCCAGCTTACCACCTCTTTGTGCAGTCTATCTTTTGTTAAAAAGTATAGTCCAACCGCAACTCCTACCGCTAATATGGAACATATGAACTGACGCATCGATAACCCCAGCAATATACTTTCTTGATAGGCTCTTACTTCTTTATTTATTTTTATTTCCATCTACAATCCTTCCTTTATTATATTTTGCTGCATTAAAAAAGCACCTCGGACGAGATGCCTTGGTTTTCTTCATTGCTCTATTTTCTGTTTACTTCATCATTCTATTAATCATCTCTACAAGTTCACTTTCAATTGTTTGCTTAGTTAATCCATCATTTCCAGAGATAATCAGAACCAGCATACCGTGAATCATATAGATTATGCTTTTATAAGTTAGCATTGCTTCTTCTTGGCTACATTTGCTATATGAACTAATAAACTCAATCGTTTTAGCCATTTCATCAGCAATTTCTGCACCTTCCATAACATTCGCTTTTGGCTTCACGCTTCCATCTAGGTGATGAAAAAAGAAGAATTTAAAAATATATGGATTGCTGATATAAAAATCTATATAGCTATTAAACGAAGCTATCAAATCATCAACATTAGCAAGATTTTGACTTAAAGAAAGCTCTTTATGCATATCCATAATCATAGCTTCTCTTGCTAGCCACAAGACTTCATCAAGATTATCGAAGTGGTTGTATATTGTTCCAATCGAATATCCAGCTCTATCAGCGACTTCTCTAACTGTAGCTGACTCTATACCATCTTGCATAATCATTTCTTTAGCAACATCAGCAACGCTTAATCTTAATCTATCTGACTTAATTTTCTTCTTTTCGTCTTTTGATAATGGCATATACTTAACTCGCTTTTATATTTATTCTTTGATTCTTTGCATACTTTAATAAATCAACCGCTAATACAATATACCATATAAAATAGAATAATCCAGCAACCATCAATATTGGTTCAGCAATTTTTGGTAAGGAATGATGAATCGCATGTTGTATCAGGTCAAGTCCATTGGAAAGTAAGCCCGATATAATCGTAATTTTCATAAAATTATTGCTCTTTATCATAGCAATTGAAATCATAACTCCAGCACCTTGCAAAAGAAAGCCGCAAAAATATGAAGAGGTGCTGTTCCACATATTCTTTGAAATAACAGCATCACCAGCCGCTAAAAGCCTTGACTTGGTTTCTAAATCCGATGACGCATGAAACTGTTCGCTTAAATGCATAAGTGAAAATGCCGAACTTGATGCGATCGACATTGTTATTGCTACAAATGTAAAGAGTGTTGCAAATAGCGTTAAATTGAATCTATGATCTTTTAGTATAAAGTATAACGCTGAAAACGTTATGAAATACAGGCTTAGCATGACCACAATAAGAATTTCATCCTTAATTAATCCATAAAGTTTCCCTATTTCGAAAGCATTAAACGCTTCTGTTGCGGTTTGTGGTCTTGGGCCAACTGTTGTCGCAACTAAGGAAAATGCGACTACTAGAAGGAGCTGTAATAGTGATGCACCACCTGCTATTTTTGATAAATTTGCTATTTCTTTTGTCTTATTATTTACTGAATTCATATTACCCTCACTAATTTATAACGTCGTTATAATTAATACATCTATGTTATACTATCATTGCGTTACAGCTTTGTCAAATAAGTTTACAGTAAATAAAAAACAGCACCTGATTGGGTGCTGATAAATCACTATTTTCGTTTAACCTATTCTATTTTTAAACTATTTGGCTCTATTATTATCATATCTCGTCTCTTTCTTCTTGCCATATTGATCGTCTGCATTGTTCCACTAAACACATCATCCTTGTTTTGAACCGCAATTAAATGCTTTGCATTATCCACAAGATACTGGTTTCTCTGCTTAAAACACTTTGGATGATACTTATAATTTAGCATTACTTCCTCATCAGCCTTGCCCACTAAATCAAAATACCTATCTCGCCAATCCTCACTCCAATTTGTTGGAAACTCCTCATAAGGTATTACCGATATAAGCTTAATGTGTGGATATGTTTCCTTTAGCTCCAAAACCATCTCACCAGCAATAATATCAACGCCATTACACATACCAGTTAAAAAAGTATCACAACCAGCTTTTATCTTCAAATTGATTTCTATGCACAGTTGCATCTTAAAATCTTCAGCCTGTTTGCTGTTTTCATCTTTCCATGGTAGCTTTTCTGCTCGATGCCCTGTAAAGGCATTATGCAATGCTTAACATAATTGTTTTTATGCAAACAAAAAAGTTATGCGAAGTAAATAAAATATTTCAGGATATCAAGATGAATTGAAGAGGAAAACTTAGCATAATAAATCCAACTAGCTTAAACTAGACAACCAAAGAATGAGGTTGCTATCTCTATTCCAATCAGGCAAATTGGCATCTATGATATCAGGACAAGCATTTTGTATAGCAACTCTTTTTGTTTCAATATCAGCTCTAGTATATGTTTCTGTGGTTTTGACATCGACATGACCAAGAAAATCCCTTATATAGATCAAATTTATACCAGCATTTAGTAAATGCATTGCTTTAGAATGACGAAACATATGAGGCGTAATTTTAAGTGGTAGTGAAGTTACATGTGATTTACCTTTATTGTATTTATTAATAATGTAAGCAATACCTTCTCTTGTTAGTTTTTCGCCCCTACTATTTACAAAAAGGGGTTGTGTATTTTTGTAAGGGTTAGATAGACTTTGTTCCATAATATATTTATCTATCAATAAAGCAGTTTGCTTCATAATTGGCACACGTCTTTGCTTATCACCTTTTCCTTTCAAAATTATGGTGGTGGGTTGAGAGACCGCAACATCACATATTTTAATATCAATCAGTTCTTGCACTCGAGCACCTGTATCATACAATGTGCTTAATAGTGTTAAATCTCGTCTTCCTCTTTTCGTGGTTTTGTCAGGTTGGCTAAGTAAATACTTCATAGCTTCAGGTTTTAAATACTCAACAATTGCACTTGGGACTTTTTTGAACGGAATGGAGAGTATCTTATGGAAATTTTGTAGCAGAGTAGGCGATTCATATTGGACGTATCTAAAAAAAGAGTGAATTGCCGCCAAACGTTGATTTCGAGTCGAAATCGAACACATTCTTTTATTCTCAATCCAGTTCAAAAACCCCAATATCGTGTTTTGGTCTAATGATTCAATAGTAATCTTCTCAGCAGGAAGGTGCTCTGAGTTTTTCACATACTGCAACAATAGCTTAAATGTATCCCGGTATGAATAGATTGTATTTTTGCTTACATTTCTTTGCTGTGGTAAATAGTTAGTAAAATATTTTGTAAGATAACTTGCAAAATCTGTTGATTTCATTTAAACATCCTCGCTAATTTCAGGTATGAGACCCGAATAGTTTTGTTCTAAAGTTCTTTCAATATTTGGATATACATCCGCGGTCATTCGTAAATAGTAGGCAGTTTCTTTAAAAGTTGTGTGACCCATATATGTTCTCAATATTGGCAAATAGGCAAGCAAATTCTTCTTTTCCATCGATAATTTTCTTAAGCAGTTAACTGCAAAAGTATGACGGAAATCGTGTATCCTAGGTCCTTTACCTCTTCCCATATGTGGTATGTTTACTTTTAAGAGAGTTTTTCTAAAAATACCGTATATACTAGCACTTGAAATGGCTTTGTTAGAAACAGAGAAAAAGAAATCTTGAGCGTCTGAAAACAAATGTGTTGAATTGGAGAAGTCCCTGCAGAGAACTATCAGCTCTTCACTCATAGGCACAAATCGACTTTTGCCATTTTTCGAATTGTTGATAGTCAATATACCATCTGCAACATCTACATCTTGAACGTGTAAGTATTTAACTTCTGATAATCTTAAACCACACATGTAAAACATTCGAAATATTATCTTTGCCATAGAAGAATATTTATTACCTTTATACCTATCTATTTCTCTAAAAAATTTATACAGTTCTTCTTTTGAATAAATATATGGGATATATTTATTCCCGCGGGTGAAATATTTATCTGGTACTACATAAGTATCTATGTCAATCGAAACCATATATTTTGCAAACTGTCTTATGACAGAGGCTCTGATTGATTGACCAGATTGTGTTTCGTTCTCCCTTCTTTCGCACCATTTCAGTACTATTTCTTTGCTGAGATTTGTTACATTTGAATATTTGTATAATACAAATTCATCGAATTGTTTAAGTTTGTCTTTTTCTAATTCGTATTTATATCCCAATGATTGCTTTAACAAAATATGATTTGTTATGTGAGTTTTAAATGAGCTTTTAAATCCATCCATTTTTAATAATTTCTTAAAGGAGAATCTAATGCGCATTCTCTTAATTTTTCAATATCTATTTTTAAGTAAGTGTTTGTTGATTCCATTGTGCTATGCCCAAGAATATCGGATATCAAATGTAGCGAAGTGCTGCTCTTTAAAAGTTTTGTTGCTAGCGTATGACGCATTGAATGCAAACCCCGCTTCTTGTTACCTTTTGCAATTCCTGCTTTTCTCATATAGTTTGTTATCATTTGCGTAAGATGGCATGATTCAGAGAACGGCTCATGCTGTTCGAGCTGTTTAAAACATCAAATACTGCACCTTGAAGTTTTGCTCCAGTATCCTCGTCTGACTTAGTTATGGATAAATATCCACCACTTTGACCTTTGATTGTTAAATCTCCATATGTTGTTGTATGCTCTGTGCTATAATCCCAAACGATTAACGGCTGATAAGTTGAGCCATAAGATGGTTTGTAGAAATATATGTTGTTTGCTGTGGTTGTTGATTTTGCTTGGAATAAATTACTGATTGTTAAATCACCAGTTCCAAGAGGTGCAGTAATTGTTTTTGTTGTTCCGCTTCCTGAAATACTAACACCGCTTGGAAGTTTGGAAGTATCAACATCCAAGATACCTGTTGGATTCGTTACTGTAAAAGTTGCAGTAAGTGCTGTTCCAGATGCATTAGGCTGAAGCTCTACAACTGATGGTGAGGTTGTAATTGTTGATCCAGTAAAAGGCATATGATTGCTATCAGCATTTCTTGCATAATTAACAAGATTGACCATAAGATTATATACATCATCATACCCAGACTTAGCTCGAATATTACCTGTTGTCATGTAAGAATAACCAATACCTTCTGATTCTCTTAGCCAAATTCTAATCGCATTGGCTGTAGCAGCTTTCACTTCATTACCTGTCATGCCGTGTGATTTAGTTGGATAACCTTGCTCTAAAATTGCATAGAGTCCGTTAATTGTACTTGTAGAGTACATGCTAGAAGCTGAAAACCTAATATAGTTTTGCGTTCCTGTTGGGCTCTCTTTAGTGTGATCCAAACACATTGCTGTAGTTGCACTATTTGTTCCATAGTGTTTTGGGTTTTTTATATCTGTCCAACCGCCGTTGTATACTTGCAGAAAATACCCAGCATCACTGGCTGTTGATGTTGTAAACAATGCCGTGCTAGGTGGTCCTGCTAGTGCCATTGTCGGCACTAAAAAAGTAGCCACCATTATGACTACTAAGATAAATGTTACTATTCTATTTTTCAAATTTGTTCCTCCTGTTTTTAATTGTTAAATAAAAAAACCGCCAGCTATCTGACGGTAAGATTTTGATGCTTAATCAGTTTAGAGCCCATTCATGAAATCCAGCACTCCATCCATTATGTCAATTTCATCTTCGACTACATCAATAGTTTCTGATGGTGTGCTCCTAACCTTTTGGTTAGATACTTGAATGTCTTTTAAACAATAATTAATTGTTCTTTCGATTAAATCTTTAATCTCTTGGTTCTCATCAGGGACACCGAGTATGCAGTTGATACAAAACTCGGATTTATCTCCCTTTTTTATATTGTGCAATATTTCAAATGCTTTACGGTGATGCTCTTTCTTTAGGTTAAACTTTATCGAAAATCTAAAACTATCATTATTGACCATTTTTCTTCACCGTATTCCCATCTAGTTTGAATTATTGACTTTATGATACGCCATTATTTCATAGCCTTTTGCATTAGCATGGATATCGCTGATAATCTCTATCTTCTGGTCTTTCGAGATATATGGTTTAATGACTTGTGCACCTCCACCCATTACAATGGTAGGTACGGCATTTGCATCAAACTTGGCTTTTGCAAGCTCCTTAAAAAGTTTATCAGTATAAAGCTTGGCTTGTTTTTCGATTAGGCCTTTGACATCCTCATCCATGCTGCACTCATTCCCGAGTAGCACTTGTTCCACTTGTGTTTCTGTCATGGATAAACCTTTTTGCTTTCTGATTTCTTCTAGTATCTCTTCGATGCACACCATTACTCCCAATTCTAAGCTTCGATGTTTCCCAGCAACAGGGAACCCTTTATTAATCATCACCACATCGACTGTCCATGCTCCTATATCCACTAATATCTGAGATGGTTCTCTGAGCAACATATTTTTCTTATATGCGATTGCCGTATAGCCTTGTGGAAACAGCATTACATCTTTGATGTTAATTTTGTATTCATTCTCTTCGAAAGTGAATTTTACAGGAAGCATAGGTGATAGGTATTTCTTAAAATCGTCTTTTTGCTTACCGAGTAGTGTCAATGGCAGACCTGCTGCAATTATCACATCTAGACTTCTTGGGTGTCCATGATGTTCAATTTCCTTTGCTAGGGCAGCAAGTGTTAGAATAAAGTAATTTTCATTCTCTGTTTTGTTTTTTGTTAGACTGCCTGTTTCGCCGCCACACACATAATATTTACCTTTATAAAACATCTTTCCTTGTTTGATAAATGGTTCATTTTCGTATTCAACTACTCCTGATGGGAACACACTATTCGATGTTTTTGTGTTGCCGAATCCGTTATCCACTCCAATTATTTTTGGCATTTTTGATTCCTCCTTTAAAATGGAAAAGCCACCAATCGCAACTGCGACTGATGGCTAATCTTTTGTTTTTTCTATTCTTTTTTCACATATATTTTTGTGAGTTCGCATGAGCATTCTCCTTTCACACACAACATAGACTAATGCATTTCACAAGTCAAGCTAAAGTTCACTCAAATTTTCCAAACAGTAAATAAAAGAATATCCCTGCTATTATCATTTCTATCAATATAAATATGGAGAGAAATATTACTCCCACTGTTTCATAGTTTGCCATCTATGCCTCCTTTACTTTCTATCATTTTTTGTATTTTAGAACTAATTTCGTTTGTTATTTTATATTTAAAGTTGGACTCGTATCTTTTCACATCTCCACTTACTCTTCTCGGATAATACTCCTTTGGTAGATTGCCTTTAACTCTCCCAGTTTCAACATCACAGATGTATTGATATTCTTGATACATTTCCCATTTCTGTTTTTCTACTAAATCTAATACCGCTGCAATTGTCGGTGGGTAAATGCTTGAGGCGATATGCTTTTTAACAGCTAATTGAACTAACGTGAGTGGTTCATCGCAAAGCATCTCATGCCAAAGAGCAGCTGTTTGTTTTGGATTTGGATTATTGAAAGTTTTTGGGTAAGCAAGTTTAATAACCCCAAGTAAGATTAATATCTCATCTTTAGTAATCATCTTTACCTACTAAATCAAAGAACTCATTACCTGCTTGGCTTTTTGGATTGTCGTAGCAACCAGCTAAAATCTTATTACTGTTTTCTGGTTTGATAATCCAGCTAAAATTACATCCCAGCCATCTACCATTTCTACCAGTTAGGTAATCGCTAGATTCTATTCTTTTAAAGAAGGGAATTATATCTATATCAGATTTGATTAGTTTATTGATGTTTGGATTATCTTTTGGATTGAGTTTATAGTGTGTGAAAGATATGCAGATTTCATTGAAGAGATTTATTAATTCATTTGGACTTGCTCTGGCTCTACACACACTTGTAGTATTATCTTTTATATTATTAACTCTTGTATTATTATATATGAAAGATTTTTCGTGGGGTAGCGAAGCATTTTTCGTGGGGGTAGTGCACGTTTTTTCATGGGGGGTGGTGAAAGATTCTTCACCATCAGTATTGTCTTGATTATGATTCGTGATATATATCCTTCTAGTTTTTACTCTTTGACTATTAGGATAGTATTCAAGAATGATTTTTATAAAGCCATAGTCTTTCAATCTCTTTAATCTATTTTGTATCGTTCTAGTTGAAACATCATATAACTTTGCGAAGTAATTGTTGTTAGCATGACAGTAACCATTTTTGTTTGATAGTGCAGTTATCTCGCTGTAGAGAATTTTCTCACTATCAGTTATCTTTTTATTATATCTTAAGTCAGCAGTCAATATACTGTAGTAATTTGGGTTGCTCATTTTCATCCTTTCAAATTTTTGTCCTCCTCATCATTTCTGATAATTACATATCCGTCTTTTGGAATAATGCAGATATCATTTTCTAGTTTTACGTTTGCATCATCAAGCATGCATACTGGTATCGCAAATTCGCTGTTACAGTTCTTGCAATCTGGATAATTGCAGTCGGTTTTTATATTCATATTGTTAATCCTTTCGATAAATTATATTAAAAAAACCAATCTTAAATGACTGGTTAGATATTGAGTATATTTAATTGTAATAATAGCTTTTGATTTGTCTAATTCTTTGGGGGCAGTACCCCTTTGGGGGTTCGAATCCCCCTGTGGTGCTAAATGCATCTATGAAACGACGCTTAAAAATTAAGGTCTAAAAACAGCAAAAAACCGCATGGTTATGCGGTTTTTGGTCGGTGCATCTAAATCGACCGACAATGGTGGCGTATCTGGAGGGATTTGAACCCCCGACCCCGTGGTTCGTAGCCACGTACTCTATCCAGCTGAGCTACAGATACTTGTATATTTATTCAATTTGTTAGCGACTATGTACAGTGAGGCGTCAGTTTCGTAGCCGAGAGCTCTATCCAGCTAAGCCACAGGTACACGCATAAATTGATTCAATGCGATTATGCTTATAAAAATGGATAGACATAATTCGCTTGTTAATTTTAATACACAAGTTCGCATATGTCAACTACATTCTTAAATAAAATATAAATTATTAATAGATGAAATACTATGCTTATTAGATGTTGAATAAAATTGAATTATTGCAATATTTGTGTTATGCTAAATAAAAATAAATAGGGGCGCATTAAAAGACTTATGACTCCAGCTTGCATATTTTGCTTTTTATTCATTCGAGAATTGATATGAACGACTAAAAATAAAAATATTCAGTGCAACTTTAAATCAATCTCTTTTTTTGTATCCTCAATTAATAATTGGAGGATTTTTTAATGTCATTTTTTAAGAAAAAAGACCAGAACAAGTTTACAATCGGTGAAGAAATAGCAAACTCTGTTAGTCATTGTGTAGGAGCTTTATTAGCAATAGTTGCAATGGTTTTGTTGATTGTTAAAGGTGTAGCAGACAGCAGAGGTGCACTTTATATCTTAACCATGGTGATTTATTCATTTTTTGTTATGTTTTTATTTATTAACTCAACAATCTATCATGCACTTGTTCCAGAAAAAGCGAAGGATGTTTATAGAAGATTTGACCATTTGTCAATTTACCTTATGATTGCAGGAACATATATGCCATTTTGTTTAATCTCTGTTGGTGGAAAACTTGGAATAATTCTTTGCTGTATTCAGTTTGGACTTGCGATTATAGGTGTTGTGTTTAAATCGATCTGGGTAAGTAAGTATGTTGTTGTTCACACATTAATTTTTATAACCATGGGATGGATGGCAGTTTTTATTGCAAAACCATTTATGGCGGCTATCGGAAAGCAAGGATTTATGTTATTACTGGCTGGTGGAGTAGCTTATACAATCGGTACGGTATTTTATACATTTAAGATGTTTAAATATCACCATTTTATCTGGCATATTTTTGTACTGATAGGTGCAGTTTGTCATTTCTTTTGTATATACTTATTCGTCTAAAAGCTTTTGGGTTTTGAATTTTCTAAAAGTATAATAACTAGATATGAAAGAATTATTGAGACTATAAGATAACTTGAAGAGAATTGTGGTTTAAATACTGTTCGTATTATTATAGCCGAGCAAATTCCTGTTAGGGCGCAGGCGAAGAAGATTTGCTTGTTTCCTTTATAACCAAAAACAGATAATATGATGGGTACTAGCATTGCTGGTGCCCATATTGTATAAAAAATCATCAAAATATCCAGCAAGTTTGGGATTAACAAAGCGACTATGATTGCGATTATGGCAGTTAAAATATTTGAGGTTCTTGCATATTTTAGTTTTGTCTTATCAGATAATCGTTTACTATTATATATAACACCAATTATGTCTTCGACCATAGCGGTTGCTGCTGAGTTTAATATTGAATCTGCTGATGACATGACGACTGAGATTAAACCAGATATTACAAAACCATTTATTATTATAGGTAGTGATTTAACAAGTATTGGCAAGGCTGTATTTGGATTGATATTTGGAAATATTGCAAGCGAAACAATCCCGATTAACCCTGAAATCAGAAAAAACGGGATGGACACTAAGCCACTAAGTATGGTTGCTTTTTTTAGCGATGCTGAATCTTTGGCGATTAAAAGTCGTTGAGTGTATGGCGGAATCAAAGCTTCGCCTAACATAAAAGTTAGAAACAAGCCGATAAAATCCCAAATATTTGAACCATTTAACAGATCAAAATGAGAATGTGGAACAGCTTGAATAATGGTAGTAATTCCGCCACCTCTTATGATTCCAAAAATAAGTGTGATGGGGATTCCTAAAAACAGGATGATAAACTGGATTATATCTGTTGCGATGACCGCTTTCATTCCTCCTGTCGTTGAATAAAATACCACTATTGCACATCCCAAAAAGATGCCGACCAACTTGTCTATACCGATGAGTGCTTCAAAGATATAGCCCATCGCGCCGACTTGAGCACCTAACATTCCACCACACAGGATTACTGATAGAAAGCCTGTGAAAAGCTTTGCCTCTATACCGAATGACTTTTGGATTATTCCGCCTGTTGAGATTACATCTTTGTGGTTTTGCATTTTTGGTGCGATAATTTTACCTGTCAAGATTTCTTTTAATGAAAAACCCAACAGAGCAATGCAATAGCCTATGCCTGATTGATAGACCTTTGCGGCATTGCCGAATGAAAACCCACCGCCGATAAATGATGCACTTAGAGTTGCGAATATAATAAAGCAGCCATAACGTTTGTCAGAAAGGGCGAAATCTTTTAGCGATGAGATCTTTTTAGAAGAAATAAAGCCATAGATTAACATGGCTGATAGATAGATAAAAACTATAATATAATCGATCAAAATACACCTCTGGGTTTAGTTGGTCAATTATATATATTAATCTTAGATGGATTTTAGAATTATAAAAGGGCAGTTTATAAGCTGCCCTCAGGTGTTATTTTATGATTTGTTTTGCATCAGTATATGGGATGTTTAAACTATCAGCTACTGCCTTATATGTTAGTTTTCCACTGGCGACGTTTAGACCCTTGAGCAATTGTTTGCTGTCACGCATAGCTTGCTTATACCCTTTATTTGCGATTTGAACCGCATACTCTATGGTTTCGTTAGTAAGTGCATATGTTGAAGTTCTAGCAACTGCACCAGGCATGTTTGCAACTGCATAATGAATAACTCCGTGTTTTTCATAGCATGGATCATCATGGCTTGTTATGCGATCAATTGTTTCGATTGAACCGCCTTGATCAATTGCAACATCCACGATTACGCTACCATTGCTCATTTTTTTAACCATGTCTTCGCTTACAAGATGCGGTGCTTTTGCTCCTGTGACTAATACAGCACCGATAAGTAGATCGGCTTGTTCAACTGCTTTTGCAATATTGTAAGTGTTGGATTTTAGAGTCTTAACTCTGCCGTTGAAAATATCGTCCAGATATACCATTCTTTTTTTGGATCTTTCTAAAACTGTTACATCTGCACCCATTCCAACTGCTATTTTTGCGGCACTAGTTCCAACGATTCCACCGCCTATGATTACTACTTTAGCAGGGGCTACACTTGGAACACCGCCTAATAATATACCTTTTCCGCCTCTGTGACGCTCTAGAAGATGTGCGCCAATTTGCACGGACATTCTTCCTGCGACTTCGCTCATTGGGATTAATAAAGGAAGTGAGCCGTCAGCTTCTTGGATTGTTTCATATGCGATTCCAACAACTTTTTAGCTAACAGTGCTTCGGTCAGCTCTCTTGCTGGTGCAAGGTGTAAGTATGTGAATAGCAGTTGACCTTGTTTAAAAAGATCATACTCAGCAGGCAGTGGTTCCTTTACTTTCATTATCATATCGGCAGTATCAAACACTTGTTTTGCTGTGTCTAAAATTTTAGCACCTTCGTCTAAAAAATCGTTGTCGTTGATTCCGCTGCCAAGACCTGCATTTTTTTCGATATAGACATCATGTCCGTTTGCTACAAGCTCGTGAACTCCGATTGGTGTGATTGCAACTCTGTTCTCGTTATTTTTTATTTCTTTTGGCATTCCTATAATCATAATTTTACCTCTATAAAAATTTTTTAGTTAAATTGAAACCGAATGGCTTTCTTTATGTGTTCCAAGCACGATGATGGTGTTGGTTTTAACAACGCCTGTAACACTTTTTATCTGGTTTAATAATGTTTCTAGTTCGCCAGTATTTTTAACTGCAACTTTTAAAATATAGTCATAATCGCCTGCGACATAATAACATTCTAAAATATCCTTTTGAGCGTTTACATACTCAAGAAAATTCTTTATATCATCAGGGTGACTCAAGCTTATTAGCATTTGTGCTAGTAGTTGTTTGTCAAGTTTTACTGGGTTTAAAATCGCTGCATACTTAGTTGTAAAGTCTGATTTTTCTAGTTTTTTTATTCGCTCTGCTGTTGCTGATACCGAAAGGTTGATTTTTGAGCTAAGATCAGAAACGGAGATTCTTGCGTTATTTTGCAAGATCTCTAAAATACTTTTATCTATATTATCCATTGGGTTTGCTCCTGCCGTTAAATTATGTGTGTATTTTATCATTTGCAAAAATATATGTCTATAATATTTAAAAATACCGTTTATATTTTGGTTATTGGAATAATTATCGAAAATATTCTCGAATGTAAATGTTTGGTGGTGGATAGCGAAAAATTTTACATCTGTAATCTGCACTGATATAATTGATTGTAAGTCAATGTGCATAATTTGGAGGAAAAAGTGATGAGTAAAAGTAGCGAAAAGGCGATAATTATAGGTAATACACAAATGGAATATATTAAGTTTGGATCTGGCGAAAAAATATTGGTGATATTGCCTGGACTTAGTGAATCGCTTCAATCTGTTAAAGCAAATGAGTTTGTGCTAAAGAGGTATTACCGCACATTTGCGCAGGATTATACCGTTTATTTATTTGGAAGGAAGCTGGTAATGGATGAGGGATACAGCACCTATGATATGGCGGTTGATCAAAAAAGTGCAATGGATCAGCTTAAGATAACATCTGCTTATATAATGGGGATATCTCAAGGGGGGATGATTGCTCAGCAGCTTGCAATAAATTTTCCTGAAGTAGTGGATAAATTAGTGCTTGGGGTTACTATTTCCAGACCGAATGACACGGTTAAATCAGTTATAAGTTCTTGGATATTGATGGCTGAGAAAGGTGATTATGCATCTTTGATTAAGGATACTATTATAAAAACATATAGCGAAGAAAAAGCTGAAAAGTATAAACGAGCTTTTCCTATAATCACAAGAATAGGAAAACCTAAATCGTTTGATAGGTGATTGTGAGGTTAAAATATATGAAGGTCTTGGGCATGGAGCGTATGAAGAGGCGAAGGATTTCAATATAAGAATAAAAAGCTTTTTAAATGCTAATAATTAGCCTAAAGTGCACTATATATGATGAATAAGTACATTGAGTAAAACAGTAATATGTGTTATTATTTTATGTGGTTAATATGAATTAAATGGAGATTATATGGAAGATTTAAAAATATCGGTTGTTATTCCTATGTATTATGAGGAAAAAGTAATCGACGAGTGCTATAAAAGGCTTGTTGATGTTATGAAAGCTTATGACTATGAGCTTATTTTTATCAATGATGGGTCAAAGGATAATACTTTGCCTATGCTTGAAAGTATTAGTCTAAACAATAAAAGAGCAAAGATAATCAGTTTTTCTAGAAACTTTGGACATCAAGCGGCAGTTACTGCTGGGCTTAGAGTGGCAAAGGGTGATGCTGTTGTTGTTATTGATGCAGACCTTCAAGATCCACCTGAGATCATACCTGATATGATTAAAATGTGGAAAGAAGGAAGTGATGTTGTCTATGCAAAGCGTAAGAAAAGACATGGGGAATCACTGTTTAAAAAAGTATCTGCAAAAGCATTCTATTGGTTGTTGGATAAGTTTTCTGATACTACTATACAAAGGGATACTGGTGATTTTAGGTTGATGGACAAGAAGGTTGTTGAAGCTTTTAATTCATTAGGTGAACATAATCGTTTTATTCGAGGAATGGTTGCATGGCTTGGATTTAAACAAGATCCAATAGAGTATGTTCGTGATAAACGTTATGCAGGCGAAACGAAATATACGTTAAAAAAGATGCTAGATTTATCATATAATGGTATATATTCTTTTTCTAATACTCCTATTAAGTTTATAAATACTTTTGGGATGTTGACGTTATTTTTCTCGTTTTTGGTAATCGTATATGTCGTTGTTTCTAAAATAATAGGAGTTGCGGTTGCTGGTTGGGCATCTACGGTGATAATAGTAACTGTTTTGCTTGGTATACAACAGCTTAGCATTGGGATTGTTGGTGAGTATATATCTAGGATTTATGAAGAATCTAAGGATAGACCAGTTTATATTGTTGATAAGACTATAAATTTAGATTAATGATTTTAGGGACACCTGAATTTTCTTGGGTGTCCTTTTTAGCTTTATAAGCAATAAAAAAAATTACATATTGATTTGTTATAAACTTAATACATGTATTGTATAAATAACGGCATATTACTCATAAGAATGCTTAAAAAATACAATCATCTATATAATGAAAAAAGATATATATGTATTAAGTTTAGATTTTGATCCATTATGCTTAATGGTATCAAAAGGGGAGAATCTACATGAAAATAATAAATAAAATCATTGTTTCACTAGTGATATGTATAGTGATTTCAATGATACTTGGTTTAGTTATTTCTTTTTTAATAACTGGAAATAGCTCTGCTGATATTTTAATATATAGTATTGGCGCAACGCTCGCACTTATAGTTTTGATTGCGATGGTATTTTGGTATGTTGATGCGAATATAATAAACCCTATAAAAAAAATTGCAAAAGACATTTCTGTTATTTCCCAAACTGAAGATTATAAAAAAGAATTAAAGTATAACAAAAAAGATGAGCTTGGTTTGGTTACATCTAGTTTTAATATGCTTATGAAAGAGATAAACAACAACAAAGAGGGGTTTGAACGGCTGCTAGATGAAAGAACTGATGGTTTAGTCAAGTTTTCTAAAGCGATTGATCAAACTAGCTCCCAAGTTGTTATTACTGATACTGATTGGATTATTGAATATGTAAATACTGCGTATACTGTGGTTACTGGTTATTCTTATCAGGAGTCTATTGGCATGAATTTAGACATGTTCAGGTCTGATGCACTTGATAATAATATTTACAATAAGATGAAGCAAGTTGTTTCGTCTGGTAATGATTGGCATGGGACTTATTGCAATATGAACAAGCAAGGCTGTTTATATTTTGAAGAATCTACTATATCGCCTATTAAAAACGATGCAGGTGTTATCATAAATTATGTGTTTATTAAAGAAGATATTACAGAAAAACGCAGACTTGAAACCAACTATAAAGCCTTATTTGAAAATATACCGTTTGGGTTTGCGGAAAATGAAGTGGTTTATGATAAGCATAATAATATTGTTGATTATAAGTTTATATCAACAAATGAAGCCTTTTTTTCTTTGACTGGCTTTGGAAAAGAGATTATTGGTAAAAGTCTTGGCGATGTACTTCCTCGACATTTTGATTTTTGGAATAGTAGATATAAGCAAGTTATTAAAACCTCGAAATCGATGCAGTTTGAAAAAAGCGTCAGACTTGGGGATAAATATTGCTCGGTTTATGTGTTTTCGCCAGAGCAGGGAAGACTTGTAACAATCCTTGAGGATATTACTGATAATGTCTTTATGACTAAAAAGTTAAAGGAGTCTGAAAATCGTTCTAAACTTGCGATTAAGTCGGCGAAAATGTCGACTTGGGAATGGGATATTAAAAAGAATATAGTCACTTTCTCTTCACAGATGACAGAGCTTGTTAGTGTGGACTTTGAAGAAAAAAGCGAAGCTATGGATGTGTTTTTAAGATATACTCACCCAGATGATAAGCAAACCTTAGAAAAATTGATCAATAATTGTTTGGATAATTTTATAGATCAATATGAGATTGAGTATAGATATTATGATGAAGCTAAAAAAAGATATGTATGGTTGCAGTCTAATGGGCTTATAACCGAGCGAGATGCAAATGGTAATGCATTGGTTTTATTGACTACTGCTAGAAATATTGATGAGGCTAAACAAAGGGAAGTAAAAATAAAAGAATCTGAACAGAGATTACGTCTTGCGGTAAATGCATCAAATATTGTTGTTTGGGAGCATGATTTTGAAACTGACAGTACAAAATCATATGGTTATTTTAAAAAAATCTATGGGTATGAAACGCACGAGTTTAGCATTAATAAACTTCATTTGAAATTTATTCATCCTGATGATAAGCAGTTTGTATCTGATATTATGTCAGAAAAATTAAAAAACAGGGATCCATCGCTATCTGTTGAGTTTAGATATTGGCGTGAAGATTTACACAAGTATATTTGGATTCGGTCTGTTGCGAGTATTGTTTGGGGTGACGGAACTGAAAGATTGCGCATGACAGGGACGAGCATGAACATCACAAAAGAAAAAGAGTCTGAAGCGAAACTTTCTAATCTTTTGGAAGCGTCTAACTCTATCATAAACTCAATACCAGCATCGACTTTTGTTTTTCACAAAAAAACTAAAAAAATTACCAACTACAATAAAGCGATTTTGAAGGTGTGGACATTAAACGAGTTTGATGATAATGACCATAAAAAGATTACAGGTGACATAAAAGATTTTGATAAGATTTTAGAGATTTTTGAAGAATATGGAGAAGTGAAGGGTTTTGAAACTAAGATAGGTGGCGGTGGCTTTGTAATACCAATGGATATTACACTTAGTGTTAATTCGATTGATCTTATGGGCGAAGAGTATGCGATTATTACTTTCTTTGAAACGACAAAGGCGAAGATTGCAAGTAAGAGAATGGAAGTTTTGAAAACCATTGCTGAGCATCAAGTTGATGATAAAAAGTCCTTTTTTGATTTTTCACTAGAGCAAGTTACAAATCTAAAAGATAGTAATATTGGGTTTATGTTTGAAAAAGATGGGCAGGATGATATAGTTTATCGTTATAGCGAACCTGTGGGTTTTCAACGAAGATATGATGATGAAAAATTTGATTCGTTGTGGCCTAAAAATCCAAAATTATTTGTGAATAGCATAAATGATGGTAAGCCAATTATTATTAATGATTATCATACAGAAGATGTTAATGGAGATATTATTAAAAGCTTTATGATTGTCCCTCTATTGGAAGGTGACCAAGTTGTTGGGGTTATTGGGGTTGGCGGTGAAAACAAAATATTTGAGGAAAGTGATGCTAGAGATGTTATGGTTATCATGGACTCGATATGGAGAAAAATAAAGCTTCATGGTGTTAAAAAAGATATGATCAATGCAAAAATTTCTGCTGAAACGATTGTTGAATCTTGTCCTGTGCCGATTGCGATAATCGATCTTGACACGAGCCGGATTATCAGAGCTAATGACGCTTACTATGAATTTCATAGAATTAGTGAGTTTGATTATTATAATGATGAAGAAATATTTGTCGATATGAATGACCCAGTCAATATAGCTAGAATGTTAGATGCTAAAGGTTATGTTTCAAATTATGAGATGGAAAACAAAAGGATTGGTACTGGCGAAAGAGTTTGGGTTTTGGCTGATGTGAACAAGTTGGTTTATCAAGGGAAAGATTGTCATATACTCGTATTTATCGATGTTTCTGCTAATAAGGAAGTTCAGATGAATTTAGAGTTTGCACGGCAAGAAGCAGAGCAAGCGTCAAGAGCTAAATCTGAATTTTTGGCTAATATGAGCCACGAAATTCGTACACCAATGAATGCTGTTATTGGACTTAATGATTTGCTTTTTGATACGAAACTTACGCCTAAACAGCGAGATTATGTTGGTAAGGTTAGAAGAAGTGCTAAGAATTTGCTAAAGATTATCAATGATATACTGGATATATCTAAATTGGAATCTGGCATGTTGAATATGGAAAATAAAGAGTTTGATGTGGAAAATGTTCTTAAAGATATTGTGGATGTTTGTGCACTAAAGGCTTTCCAAAAAAATATTGAATTAATAATACAAAAAGATATCAATGTTCCAAAAATGCTGATTGGAGATTCGTTTAGGCTTAATCAAATATTATTAAACCTTGTGGGTAATGCAATAAAGTTTACTAGCGAGGGTATGGTTTTTATTGATGTTAAAGTTGAAAGTATCAATAATGATAAAGTAGCACTCAAATTCTGTGTTAAAGACAGTGGGATTGGAATGACTGGTAGTCAGATGAAGAACCTGTTTTTTGCATTCTCTCAAGCGGATGCTTCTACTACAAGAAAGTATGGAGGGACAGGATTGGGTCTGGTTATCTCTAAGGATATTGCACAGCTTATGGGCGGTGATATTGATGTTGAATCTCAGATTGGTCTTGGTAGTACGTTTACACTTAGTGTTAGCTTTGATATTGCATCCAAAAGTGAGCCGACATATAATGGAATGATAATTGAAGAAGAAAAAACTGCATTGATTATATCGGAAAACGATAATTTGAAAAAGGTGTTTAATGGTTATCTTGAGCCAATAGGAGTGAAAACGATTATGGCTATAAACCTTGAAGGTGCTATTAAGTGCTCTGAGCTGGAAAAACTTGATTTTATTATTATAGACAATCAATTATCTGATGTGAATGGAATCAATGTTTATAGAAAGATTAATAGTGTGGCTAATGCACAATCAGCAAAGGTAGTTTTACTTGCAGATTATAATAATCACGATGCATTGGAGATTGCGCATGATGAAGGATTTGACAAAGTTTTATTGAAACCAATATTACAATATGATTTATATAATGCTTTGATGGATGAAGCGTCTGAAAGACAAATAAGTGATGACCCTTATCTTAAACTCAATATATACCCTGCTGGATTTGATAAAGTTAGAGGTGCGAGAATATTGCTGGTTGAAGATAATGATATAAACCGTCAAGTGGTTAGTGAAGTGTTGATGTCGGAAGGTTTTTATATCGAAGCTGCTTCTGATGGCGAAAAAGCTATTGATAAAGCTTTGAGTGGGCAGTATGATATTATCTTAATGGATTTACAAATGCCAATAATGGATGGATATTTAGCGACTAGTACATTGGTTAAAAAGCATAAAATTGAAACACCGATTATTGCGCTTAGCGCTGATGCGATAACGGGTGTAAAGGAAAGAGTTTTGCAGGCTGGTGCAAAAGATTATGTATCTAAGCCGATTGATCGAAAAGAGTTGTTTGCTGTGCTTGCAAAATATATTGAGCCTAATAGCCGTAAGTTGAATGTATATAAAGAAGAGATTGCTGTGATGTCACATGACTATGTTGATTTGAAGAAAACGTTAATAGATTTTGATGTTGATAGAAGTATTTATCGCAGTAATGACAGTACAAAATTATATATCAAGTTGATTAAAAAGTTTAGGGAGAATTACGGTTTTTTTGCTGATGATGTTGAAAAGCTTTTATTAAAAGAAAAGATTGAAGAGACTAAAAAATATATTCATATAATTAAAGGTGTTGTTGGTAATATCAGTGCGTTTAAATTATATGAAGAAGTTGTTTTAGCCGAAGAAAGCTTAAATGAAAGTAATTCGATCAGTGAAAAGCTGTTATCGGATTTGAAAATCTTATCTAAAAGAGCCAACACTCAAATTGATAATTTCTTTAAAAGGCATGAGGCTAATGCACAAAAACAAGCTAAAGGCGAAGTCATAAGTGAAAAAGAGCTGCTGAAAAAAATGAAAAAGCTTTTATTGATGCTTGGTAATTATAATACTGAGGCAGAGGAGCTGTGTATGCAACTTTTAACTTATGATATTGATAGTGAGATAAAGAGTAATTTGACATATGTATATGAGTGTATATCGGATTTTGAATTTGAAAAGGCGAGTATAACTTTAAATAAATGTCTAAATATGCTTTAATGAAATTGTTTTTATAGCGAAAATTTGGTATATTAGTAGTTGAGGGATAGATAATTATGTTAGACAATAATAAGCAAACTGCGTTAGTTGTTGACGACATAGCAGAAAATATTGCATTATTGAGTGGAATTTTGAAAGAAAAATACAATGTTCTGTTTGCAAAAAGTGGAAAGATGACGTTTAAGGTTTTGGACAAAAATTTGCCGGATATTATTCTACTTGATATTATGATGCCCGAAATGGACGGATATGAGGTTTGTAGAAGGCTAAAAGAAAACCCTAAGCTTAATAAGATTCCTGTTATATTTGTTTCTGCGAAAAACCAAGAAGTTGATGAGATTATGGGTCTTGAATTGGGTGCGGTTGATTATCTAACAAAACCACTAAGCCCTGCTCTTGTTAAACGAAGAGTTTCTACTCATCTTGCACTCTATGATCAAAATAGAGAGCTTGAGAATATGGTTGTTAAAAGAACTGCTGAGATTGAAGATACTAGGCGTGATATTATTCACAAGCTTAGTATTGCATCTGAATATAAAGACAGTGATACTGGGAATCATATTTTGCGTGTTAGTAGTTATTGTTACATTATTGCAAAGCAGTATGGTTTTTCTGAAAGTGATGCTAATATTTTAAGAGAAGCATCACCCATGCATGATATTGGTAAAATGGGTATTCCAGATAATATATTATTAAAGCCAGGCAAATTGGAAGAGGATGAATGGAAAGTTATAACAACTCATTGTCAGATTGGATATAAGATTATTGGCGATTATGAAAGTGGACTTTTGTATGTAGCGGCTCAAGTTGCAAAGGAACATCATGAAAAATGGAACGGATTAGGATATCCATCTGGACTTAAAGGCGATGATATTGATATTAATGCAAGGATTGTTGCTGTTGCGGATGTTTATGATGCGCTTACTTCGGTAAGACCATATAAAAAAGCATGGACGTCTGAGGCGGCCGTTGAACTTATCAAACAAGAGGCAAAAGAACATTTTGATCCTTTGGTTGTAGATGCATTTGTTAAATGTCTGCCTGATATTGTTGAGATTAAACGTAAAATTGATTCTGGAGAGATTACCGAAGCTGATATGTAAACTGAATTAATATTAATATATTTATATAAAAATATTAAACCCATCTGCTATGACTAGCTAGATGGGTTTTTGTATTATTTATATTTAGTTTTTATGATTGTAGACCTATGGCCGCACAACCTTTCATTACGGCATCTGCAACGTTCATAGTTTCAAAATCGATGTCCACATCTGATAAATATTTTGTTAAAAACTCTAAAGTTTGTTTTTCTAGTTTTGGCACTTTATAATAAGTTGTTCCCTCTATTGCTATGCAAACTTTTTGACCTGGAGCTGTACATTTTAGAGTAAGTGCATATATTTGTAGTGCTGCTAAGTTTGCTGCTCTTCTAACGATTTTTTTGAGTAGAGTTCTCATATTATCATAATCGGTTTTATCTTCAAGGCATTTGTTTATTAGTGAATCGGAATTTTTTGATAGAAACATTGAAATATCCATTGAAGTCAATTTCTCTTTCATCAAGCTTGCACATGATTTTTCGTTGAATAGTTTTTCCGCACATGCAGATCTAATAAACGCCTCGCACATACCGCCAAGATATCCGCCAGAAACCATTTTTTCTAAAACATGATAACCTTCATCGGCTGTTGATGCATCGTATGCATTGTCGATTTCGGATCTAAGGATTTTATCGAAGTTTCCTGATTCTACGTTTATCATCATCCTTTTATCGCAGGATAGATGTGGTAGCTTTGTAATCTTGTCAAACTTTTCTGGATAACATGTATTCATTCCAGTTCCGATTATTACACCTATATGAGCATCGAAGTTTTCGTTTATAGTTTGTGCAATGCCAGCGAATGCAGTTGCTGTTGTATCGTTTGTCACCATAACTTTTGCTGTTTTGCCTAAGGATTTTACTTTTGCTGATAGCTCCTTGCCTATTAAACAGCCGTCCATTTCTGTTACTGATAGCTCTTTAACTAGTTTGATTATTTGTCCATCCATATTTTCGGTTATTGTAGTTGGATATGCAAAAGACATACATACAAGCTGTGTTTCTTCTAGATATGGCAAAATCAACTCCGCCATGCTTTGGAAAAATTCATCTTTAGTTATCGTGGATTCAGTCCCAAACATAGCCATTTTTTGAAAGTTTGATATGTGATAGTTTCCTTTTTTATCAAACCATACAAGTCCGACTCTAAGGTTTGTGCCACCAGCATCGATAACTACGATTTTCTTTTCTAAAATTATTTTTGAGTCAACAAGTGCAAAAGATGGTAGCATCAAGAGTGATGAGTTTTTATCTCCTGCCAAGCCAGATTTCATTTCGTTTAAAAAAGTATAGCTTAGTGAATCCAGTTTATAAAATTCATCTGATAGGTAGTTGCGTTTTAAAAAATCCTTCATTATGTAAAATCCTTTTAAAAATATTTTGTTTTAAAAAAGCAACCAATATAAAGAATTAACTTATATATTAGTTGCTATTGACATTTTAATTTATAGAATAACCGATAGTCAAGTAAAATCCATGAATAATTATATAAAGTGATTAAAATGCATAGATTTTTAATGTTTTATAGGCTTGATTTTCCAAACCATACGACATTGCGGTAATTTACTGTATCTGTATCGCCTTCTGTTGAAATCATTAACACTCTTGAGTTTTCATTTAAACCGATTTGGCTTGATAGCTCTTTATTGCGAGTCACATGTTCAACGAGACCAGCACCGACTGCGCCAGATTCTCCGGCGACAATTCGCTTATCAGATCCAATAGGGTTTGCAAGTATTCTCATGCCATTTGCTGTGATTAAATCTTCGCAAGAGAAGAAACCTTCAGCAAAGTCACGTATAATCTCCCATCCATCAGGGCTAGGAACGCCACATGAAAGTCCAGCCATCATGCTATCAAGATCTCCGTCAACGTTTACAGCATGTCCTTTTAATCCAGACAGGTAAAAACAATTCGCTTGGTGAGGTTCCATGATGAAGAATTTTGGCGAATTATCTTTATACTCTAACATCAAAGCCGCAAGCATTGCGCCAGCCATAGATCCAACGCCAGCTTGTAAGAACACATGTGTTGGGGCAAATTTAATTTCATTTATTATCTCGGTTGCCATTGTAAGATATCCTTGCATAACGCTACGAGCGATCTGCGGATCGCCTTCGCTTGCAGTATCAGGTACGATAACCCAACCTTTTTCGGATGCAAGTCTTGAAACTTCTCTTCCACAAAAATCATAGTTTCCTTCAGCTACGACTACTGTTGCGCCAAGAGCTTCGATGTTTTTTATTCTATCAACAGCAGTGCCTTTTGGCATATAGATTACACAACCTTGGTTAAAGCGGTTTGCCGCAAAAGCAACGCTTCTTCCGTGGTTTCCGTCCGATGCGGCTGCAAAAGTTAGCTTGCCCACCTTGTTTTTTACTTCATCTGATTTTAAATATTCAAAATCCACATCTTTGATTTTTACACCCAGCATATTACAAAGTATTTTTGCAACCGAATATGATCCGCCAAGAAGTTTGAATGCTTTTAGTGGATGACGCTGTGATTCATCTTTAACATAAAACTCTTTGATGCCCATATATGATGCTAGATTATCAAGCTTTCTTAGCGGCGTTGGGTTATAATCATCGCCCATTGATTTGTGGAATTTATGAATATTGTTTCTTTCCTCTTGTGTAAATAAATACAAAAGAGGATTGTCAGAAAGTTTGTCTTGATATTTGTTTTTTAAATATTTTACTGTTTCCACGGCTATATCTCCTACTTATCTACTTTATCGTTGAAGTCGTTGATTATTTCATCAAGCAAATCAGTTTGCTTTGGAATATCAGTCCAATAATCGTCATCTTCCCATTGTGCACAAATCTCTTCGTATGTTCTTCCTTGTTGCTCGATCCATGTGTAATATTTTAAGTTGTGAACAGTTTTTCTGTCATAATAGTTAAGCTCTTTGATGTAATCAATCTCGATACCTTCGATGTATCTTGCATTATAAGCATCTGCATCTCTTTGAGTAAATGGTCCTAATTCTTGGTTAAGTTCATCGATTCTGCTTTCATACATTTCCATTGAGTCTGTAAGAACAGTTACGATAACATCAGTTTCTTTAAGCTCAAAATATTTTGCATACTTGATTGCGCCAAGGATATTAGCCGCACCAGAGATACCAATCAGTGGTAATTTTTCGATTACGTCATCGGATACGCCTTTTTCTTTTAATAATTTGATACCTTCAGGTTCATTTGCAAGTCGGATATAGCTCATTGTTGCTTCATCATCGATTGCGATTGCTACGTCAGTGTTCTTTACATTGTGAATCCAAGGGATGTGCTTGTCGCCGATACCTTCGATTCTATGAGCACCAAATCCGTTGTTGAAGATTGTTGGGCATTGTAGGGCTTCACTCGCAGCGACTTTACTCTTTGGATAAATTTTCTTTAGATAGTCTCCAGCAGCGATTGTTCCGCCAGAACCAGTACAACTTATAAAGCCGTGATAGTTATCATTTTCGCCCATAACTTTGTTTAACACTGTCTCGATAGCGCTACCTGTGATCTCATGATGCCATAGGTAGTTGCCGAACTCGTCAAACTGGTTGAAGATCATTAAGTCTTGACCAGAAGCTCGAAGTTCCCAACATTTATCGAAGATCTCTTTAACGTTTGATTCTGTTCCAGGAGTCTTGATTGTTTCGCCAGCTACTTTTGATAACCATTCAAAACGCTCGTTACTCATACCCTCTGGTAGGATTGCGATAGATTCACAGCCCAAAAGTGCTGAGTCATATGCTCCACCACGACAGTAGTTTCCTGTTGATGGCCAAACAGCTTTTGTTGTTGTTGGGTCAAATTGACCAGTTACTAGTCTTGGTGCTAGACATCCGTATGCTGCACCAACTTTGTGTGCGCCAGTTGGAAAGTATTTTCCACTTATAGCGATAATTCTTGCTTTAACTCCACTCATCTCTGGTGGGATTTCAACATAGTTTACATCGCCATATCCGCCGCCACTCTTTTTAGGTTCGTTAAACCAAGAGATTCTATATAGGTTTATAGGATCGATATCCCAAAGACCAACCTTTTCTAACTTAGCCTTTACTTCGCTTGAAATAAGGCTTGGATCTTTCATCTCAGCAAAAGTTGGCATCTTGATGCCTTTTTCTTTTGCACGGCCAATGCTGCCTTCAAGCCCTTTTTCGTTTATACTTAAATCTATTTGATTAAATTTTAACATTCTGATTCCTCCGTTTTATTATTGGTTATTAAAATTGTGAGTTAACTTATTTAAAATTGTAATGAGTTAACCCAAAACTGTCAATGAACTAACGGTGCATTATTTCGTATCGAAAGAATTATCGTATTATTACTTTCAAAACTTAATATAAGGCTATACAAACTAAAATTTCGTGCTATACTTGAAAAAATTAAATTGTGAAAACTATTATAAGTTGAAAGGTAATATAAATTATGGATTATAATCTAATTAAATCAGCAAGTGAAAAATACGAAGCGCAAATGACAAAGTTTCTTCGTGATTTGATCAAGATACCAGGTGAGCCGTGTGGAGAGAAGCAAGTTGTGAAAAGAATTGCCAAAGAGATGAAAGATGTTGGATTTGATGAAGTAAAGATAGATCCTATGGGAAATGTTCTTGGCTTTATGGGCGAGGGAGATGAGATTATCGCTTATGATGCACACATCGATACTGTTGGAGTTGGAAACCTTGATAACTGGGAGTTTGACCCATATGAAGGTTTTGAGTCTGATACTGAGATTGGTGGTCGTGGTGCGTCTGATCAACTTGGTGGAATAGTTTCTGCTGTATACGGTGCTAAGATTATGAAGGAGCAAGATCTACTCGCTGGATATAAAGTGCTTGTTACTGGTACTGTTCAAGAAGAGGACTGTGATGGGCTTTGCTGGCAGTATATTGTAAATGAAGATAAAATCAGACCAGAGTTTGTTGTTATAACAGAGCCTACTGATAACAATATATATAGAGGGCAACGTGGACGTATGGAAATCAGAGTTGATGTTGCTGGTGTTTCATGTCATGGATCAGCTCCAGAGCGTGGCGATAATGCGATCTATAAGATGGCAGAGATAATAGGTGAAGTAAAAGCACTTAATGATGATTTAATAGATGATGGATTTTTGGGCAAAGGGACATTGGCTGTTTCTGAAATCTTCTTCTCATCTCCATCGAGATGTGCTGTTGCTGATGGATGCTCAATATCTATCGATAGACGTTTAACTGATGGTGAAACTTATGAGCTTGCAATTGAGCAGATTGCAAATTTACCTGCATCTAAGAAGTATGATGCAAAGGTTTCAATGTATAAATATGATAGACCTGCTTATACTGGTCTTGTATATCCTACTGATTGTTTTTTTCCAACATGGGTTATTGCTGCTGATGCTGCGCCAACAAAAGCGGTTGAGCAGGCTTATAAGGGAATGTATGGTCAGCCAAAGACTGATAGATGGACTTTTTCAACAAATGGTGTTTCTATAATGGGAAGATACGGAATTCCTTGTATTGGTCTTGGGCCTGGAAAAGAAGCTCAAGCTCATGCGCCTAATGAGAAGACTTGGAAAGCTGATTTGGTTCAATGTGCGGCTGTTTATGCGGCTATTCCAACTAACTATAAAAAATAAGGGATATATAAGGAGAATAATGGCTATGAAAGATATAAATAAATTAATAAGTGATTTAGAAAAATTAGAAACTGGAGAAATGACTAATAATGATTTTCTTCTAACATGGGATAAAACCGATGATGAGATTGAAGCTACATTTTTGGTAGCAGAAGCTCTTCGTGTGATGAGAGAGAAAAATATTTCAACGAAGATTTTTGACAGCGGACTTGCAATTTCACTTTTTAGAGATAACTCAACAAGAACTCGTTTTAGCTTTTCATCTGCGGCGAATTTACTTGGTTTAAATGTTCAAGACTTGGATGAAGGAAAATCACAGATTGCTCATGGAGAGACGGTTAGAGAAACTTCAAACATGATTTCTTTTATGGCTGATATTATCGGAATCAGAGATGATATGTATATCGGTAAAGGTAACAAATATATGAGAGATGTTGCTAGTTATGTTGATGAAGGACACGAGGATGGTGTTTTAGAACAAAGACCGACTCTTGTTAATTTGCAATGTGATATAGATCACCCAACGCAAGCTATGTCAGATATGCTTCACATCATTAATGAGTTTGGTGGCGTGGAAAATCTTAAAGGCAAAAAGATTGCTATGAGTTGGGCATATTCTCCATCATATGGGAAGCCCCTATCTGTCCCTCAAGGTGTTGTTGGTCTTATGACTAGATTCGGAATGGATGTTACATTGGCTCATCCAGAGGGTTATGAGATTATGAGCGAAGTTGAAGAGGTTGCGATGAAAAATGCGGCTGACAATGGCGGAAGCTTTACCAAGACTAATGATATGGCTGAGGCGTTTAAGGATGCTGATATCGTATATCCAAAATCTTGGGCATCATATGCGGCTATGGAAAAGAGAACAGATCTTTATGCTGATGGTGATGATGCTGGAATTAAAGCATTGGAGCAAGAGCTGTTGGCTCAAAATGCACAGCACAAGGATTGGGAGTGTACACAAGAGCTGATGAAGACAACTAAAGATGGAAAAGCATTATATATGCACTGCTTGCCTGCTGATATCACTGGTCTTTCTTGTGAGCAAGGCGAAGTTGAAGAGAGTGTTTTTGATAGATATAGAGTTCCATTATATAAAGAGGCTGGGTATAAACCATACATCATCGCGGCTATGATGTTCTTGTCAAAAGTTAAAAACCCAAGTGAGACTCTACAAAAATTGTTGGATAAAGGTACTGATAGGTTCTTTGAGTAGGATATAAATCATACAATAATAAAGCTAGATATGTTTAAACATTTCCATTGTAGGGGTAGGACGGATTAAGTCATTAGCTTGCAATGGAGATGTTTTTTAAATCACGTTACAAATTGATAAGAGTTGAAAATTTGTGTGATGAAGGGAAACGATATAATTATGAGTAAAAGAATATTGATAGCACTCGGTGGTAATGCACTCGGCTGCAATTTAGAAGAACAGATGCAAGCGGTTCATGAAACAGGCAGGGCGATTGCACAGCTTGTATCAGAAGGCTATGAGATTGTTATAACACATGGAAATGGTCCACAAGTTGGGCTTGTTAGTGATGTATTTAGCTGTTATGAAGCAAACCACGAAACAAGCCATTTTACGTTGTCGCTATGTGTTAGTTTAACGCAAGGGCTTATTGGATATGATCTTCAAAATGGTATACGTGAGCAACTGCTTAATCGTGGGTTTAAAAAATACGTATCCACACTTATCACACAAGTTGTTGTTGATAAAAAAGATCCTGCTTTTAATATGCCTACAAAACCGATTGGACCATTCTATGATAAAGCTACTGCTAAGAGCATGATATCCAAAGGCGTAAATATGATGGAGGATAGCGGTAGAGGACATAGGCGTGTTGTTGCTTCACCAAAGCCGATAAAAATTGTTGAAGATGATACAATTAAGACACTTCTTGATAGTGGTGAGATCGTTATTGCATGCGGTGGCGGTGGTATTCCTGTTATCAAAGAGGGAAATCACTTGCGTGGAGTAGAGGCTGTTGTCGATAAGGATTTTGCATCGGCAAAATTGGCAGAAGTTTTGGATGTTGATTATTTTATTATCTTGACTGCTGTTGAAAAGGTTGCGATCAATTTTGGCAAGGAAAATGAGCAGTGGCTTGATGAGCTTACATGTGAAAAGGCAAAAGAATATATGGCACAAAAGCAGTTTGGTGTTGGGTCTATGGAGCCAAAGGTTCAAGCTTGCGTTGATTTTATTGAAAGAAAGCCACACAGCGTGGCGTTAATCACTCATCTAAACAAAGTTAGTGAAGGACTTGCTGGACTTACTGGCACAAGAATTGTAAAATAGAGGTAGAAAATTTTTATGATAGATATAGATTTAAAGGAGCGAATATATGATTAAACTTATTGGGAACGGAAAGCTTTTTACTAGAAACTTGGATGCACCATATTTTGAAGATGGGTGTGTTGCTGTTAGTGGTGAGAAAATTGTTGATTTTGGAACTACTGAGACAATGAAGAGGGTTTATCGAAATGCAGATTTTTATGATGTGGATGGTAAGGTTATTATGCCTGGATTTATAAATGCACATCAGCATATATACTCTGCGCTTGCTCGTGGTATGAGTCTTAAAAATTCCAAAGTTTCAAAAAACTTTGATCAGATATTGGAAAATCTTTGGTGGCGCGTGGACAGAGCTTTGGGTTTAGAAGAGATTAAATATAGTGCATATGCTACTTATATGGATGGAATAAGAAATGGTGTTACAACTGTTTTTGATCATCATGCTAGTTATGGGAAAATCGATGGAAGTTTAAAATGCATTGCTGATGTAGCGCAAGAATTGGGTGTTAGGACAAGTTTGTGTTATGAGGTTTCTGATCGTGATGGAAAAGCAAAGCGTGATTTGGCTATAAAAGAAAATGTTGAGTTTGGTAAGTATGCTAAAGAGAAAAATAGCGATATGTTAGGTGCTATGTTTGGTCTTCATGCTTCGTTTACTCTTAATACTGATACGCTAGAAAAGTGTGCGAGTGTTGGGTCTGATATGGGTTTTCATATTCATGTAGCAGAGGGTAAGGGTGATGTTGCTGATAGTTTTGATAAATACGATATGCCTGTTGTAAAAAGGCTTGAATCGCTTGGAATCTTGGGCAATAAATCTATTGCAGTTCATTGTATTCATATCGACGAGAGTGAGATGGATATTTTAAAAGAAACTGATACTATGGTTATACACAATCCGCAATCCAATATGGGAAATGCTGTTGGTGCGGCTGATGTTATAAAGCTTAATGCCAAGGGAATTCTAATTGGAATGGGAACTGATGGATATACTACTGATATGATTGAGTCGTTGAAGGCTACAAATATATTGCACAAGCATCAAACTGGCGATCCAAGCGTTTGTTGGGGTGAACCACCTGCAATGCTATTTGATAATAACAAGAAAATTGTTGAGCGTTTTATCGATGGCGAGGTTGGAATCATTGAAAAAAATGCGTTAGCTGATATAATAGTTGTAGACTATGACCCATTGACACCGATGGATGGAAATAACCTTGATTCTCATATTCACTTTGGAATGATGGGGAAAAATACTGTATCTACTATGATCAATGGTAAGATGGTTATGAAAGACAGAGTGATTTTGACTGCGGACGAGAAAGAAGTATATGCAAAATCTAGACAAGTAGCGAAGAGTTTTTGGAGCAGAGCATAAGGGTTTAACAAAATATATTGTACAGTTTGGAGATTAAAATATGAGCGAAATAATGACACCGATTAGTTTTGAAAAAGCGATAAAATGGATGATAGAAGAGCGAAAGTCCAGTAAAAGTGTTTTTGGACTTAGAAAAGCGAAGTTTTATAGGAATTTAGGTGATGATAAAGTTTCGCTATTGGGTGAAGAAATCTCCTCAACAGTTGGTGTGGCAGCAGGACCTAATACTCAGCTTGCGCAGAACATATTGGTTTCATACCTTAGCGGACTTAGATTTATAGAGCTTAAAACTGTTCAGACTATGGACGGTGAGGAGCTTAGAAATTGTATATCTAGACCTTGCATTTTGGCTGAAAAAGAGGGTTATAACTGTGAATGGTCTACTGAGCTTACAACTAAGCAGGCGATGGAAGAATACATCAAAGCTTGGTTTTTAATTTATGTTGCAAAATCCGAGTTTGAAATATCCGATGACAAGGACTTTTTATTCAACATGAGCGTTGGATATGATTTTGAGGGTATTACATCTGAAAAGATCGATGATTTTATTGAGATAATGAAGGATGCAAGAAACAGTGAAGTTTATCAAAACTGCTATGATTATCTTTTCGCTAATATGGACATGTTTAGAAACTTTTGTCATGCGGATTTGGCTAATATCAGCCCTAAGATTTGCACTTCGATCACGCTTTCAACTCTGCATGGATGCCCTCCTGAAGAGATTGAGAAGATTGCTAGTTATTTTATCGATGTAAAAGAAATTCACACATATATCAAGCTTAACCCTACATTATTGGGTTATGACTTTACAAGAGAAACATTGGATAGTATGGGATATACCAATATTGATTTTGATAATACTCATTTTGATCAAGACTTAAAATATGAAGATGCTATGCCTATGATTAAAAGACTCAAAAAGTTAGCTGATAGAAAAGAACTTACTTTTGGGGTTAAAATTACAAACACTTTCCCAGTTAAGAGCAATGGACAGTTGCCTTCTGAGTTTATGTATATGTCAGGAAGAGCACTTTATCCACTTTCAATAAATGTTGCATCCAAGATTTCGACCGAATTGAAAGGGACTATTCCGATCTCTTATTCTGGTGGTGCGGACTTTATGAATATAAAGGCGATATTTGAGACAGGAATAAAGCCGATTACTGTTGCGACTACAATTTTAAAGCCTGGTGGATATGCTAGGTCGCATCAAATAAGCGAGGCGGCTGAAACAATCGCTGATAGAAACAAGATTGACTTTAGGGCGCTTGAAAAGTTGGCTGATCAAGTTGTATCCGATACAAATTATACGAGAAACAGAGCTAAGCGTGCTAAGATTGAAAACACATTACCACTTTTTGATTGTGGAGTGCCTGCATGTAGCGATAACGGCTGTCCTATAAATCAGCAGATTCCAGAGTATTTGAATCTATTGGTTACTGGTAAGGTTGATAAGGCTTTTGATGTTGTCGTTAATGATAACGTTTTGCCTAGTATAACAGGAACGATTTGTCCTCATGAATGTCAAAGCAACTGTGTAAGAAACTTTTATGATGTAAGTGTTGGTATTCGTGGTGCGAAAAAGATGATTGTCGATCATGAGATGGATAGGTTTTTAGCCTCTTATGTTCAGACGGAACTTCAATCCGATAAAAAGGTGTGTGTAGTAGGTGCGGGTCCTGCTGGGGTTTCGGTTGCCTCCTATCTTGCAAGAAATGGCGTTGATGTTACTGTATTTGAAAAAGAGAGCGAGCCTATGGGTGTCGTTAAATATATTATCCCTAAGTTTAGAATAGCGGATGAAGTTATAAATCAAGACTTTGAATTGTCCAAAAAGTATGGTGCAAAGTACGTTTTTGATACTGAGGTCGATATGGATGCTAAGAAGCTGAAAGAGGAATATGATTTTGTTATATTCGCTTTTGGAGCACTTATGGCTGGATATAATCCTGTTAAGTCTGGGAGGGAAAACGTAATCGATGCTCTTGAGTTTTTAAGAAAAGCTAAAGCGGGTCAGGTTGAGATTAGCGGAAATGTTGCAGTTATTGGCGGCGGCGATGTTGCTATGGATTCTGTTAGGGCGGCAAAACGTGGCGGAGCTAATAATGCTTATATTCTATATAGAAGAACCGAGGAGTTTATGCCAGCGGCGCAAGATGAGATCGAGCTTGTAAAATCTGAGGGTGTTGAGATAAGGCAGCTTATTTCTCCGCTATCCTATGATGGTAAAGTTGGAGTGTTTGAGGTTATGCAGCTTTCTGATTTTGGTGAAGATGGACGAAGAAAAGTTGTGCCTACTGGAGAAAAAATCGAGATTGAACTCGATATGATGATATCTGCTACTGGATCAAATGTGGATAAATCCGTGTTTGATAACAACTCTTTTGCAAGAAATAAAGAGGGGTATGCAGTGCTTAACGCATCGTTTGAGACTAGCATGAAAGATGTTTATATATCTGGTGATTGTGCACAAGGTCCAAAGACTATTGTTGAGGCGATGGCAAATTCTAAGGCTATTGCGGTTGATATTATGGAAAAACTAGAGATTAAACATGATTTCGTTAAATATTATGATGCATTTTTAAAAGAGGATCTTTATACTAGAAAAGGACATCTATTTGATAAGGATAAGGATGTTGCGCCTAAATGTTTGGGTTGTAACAGCATTTGTGAGCTTTGCGTTGATGTTTGTCCAAATCGTGCAAACATGATGATTCAGATGGATGATGGAAGAACGCAGATACTTCACATAGATGGAATGTGCAATGAATGTGGAAATTGTAGCGTATTTTGTCCACAAGGTGGAAACCCTTATGCTGATAAGTTCACAGTATTTTGGAGTATTGAGGACATGAAAAACAGCAATAATAGCGGTTTTTATATAACTGATACGGCTGAGTTTGTTATAAGACACGATGGAATCGAACTAGAAGATGGTGAAGATGTTTGTGAGAAAGAATATGTTTTGGGTGCGAGTGAAGTGCCTAATATAGTATGGGAAGTGATTAAGAAGTATCTTTCTGGCTATGCTTATACTTGGGTAAAATAAATGGAGTTATTAAAAGATGGTGAAACAATAGAGGACTTGCAGTATAAAAATTTGAAAATCATCCAGAGTAAAGATTGTTTTTGCTTTGGAATGGATGCTGTTTTGCTATCTGATTTTATCAGAATCAAGAAAAATGAGGTTGTCTTGGATTTGTGTACAGGGACGGGGATAATCCCGATTTTGTTGCATGGAAAAGAAAGAGCGAGTAAGATTTATGGCATAGAGATTATGCCTTATGTTGCGGACATTGCAAAGCGAAGTGTTGAGCTTAATGAAATTGGTGATGTTATAAAGATTATCGAAGCGGATTTGAAAGATGCGCAGGCTCATTTTGAGGGTGTTTTGGATGTTATTTCGGTAAATCCGCCTTATGAAAAGGTCGGAATGGATATAATAAGTGATAATGAACACAGAGTTGCGGCAAAACATGAGGTGCTTTGTACTTTTGAGGATATCTGTCAAGTGTCATCGAAACTGTTAAAGTTTGGTGGCAGGTTTTATCTTGTGCATAGAGTAACAAGATTCACCGAGATAATTGACACTATGAAAAAATATAAACTTCAACCAAAACGGATTCGGTTTGTGTATCCAAAGGCGAATGGGAATGCTAATCTTGTGCTGATTGAAGGATTAAAGTGCGGAAAAGAGGGCTTGAATATTGAGTACCCTCTTTTTGTACGTGATGAAAACGGAAATGAAACGCAAGAGATTGATAGAATATATCATAGAAATGAGGAAAGTTGATTTGGATGCAGGTAATCTTTATATAGTTGCTACACCTATCGGAAATATGGAAGACATCACGTTGAGGGCTATTAGGATTTTAGGTGAGGTGGATCTTATCGCGGCAGAAGACACACGACATACGATTAAGCTGCTAAATCATCATAATATTAAAACTAAGATGATAAGTTACCATGAGTTTAGTGATATAAAAAGAGAAGAAGAGATTATTGCTAACTTGGCGGATGGAAAGAACATAGCACTTGTTTCTGATGCAGGAACGCCGCTTATAAGCGACCCTGGGGCTCATCTTGTAAAGAGTGTAGCTGGTGCAGGTTATCGCATTATACCAATCCCTGGAGCTTGTGCGGCCGTTGCAGCTTTGAGTGTTTGTGGGATATATGATAGCGGTTTTAGCTTTTTTGGATTTTTGCCAAACAAAACAAAAGACCGAAATGCTATGATTGATAAAATCGAAGCTGATGAGAAGACTTGTATTATTTATGAATCGCCACATAGACTTATTAAAACGCTTGAACAGCTAAAAGAGGTTTTTGACGCTGATAGGCAAATTGTTGTTGCAAGAGAGATGACTAAAGTCTATGAAGAATTTGTCAGGGGTGATATTGCTTTTGTTATAGATTATTTTAGCAAAAAAACGGTTAAGGGTGAAATTGCAATAATAATTTCAGGGAAAATACAAGTGTCGCAGGATATTAGTGATGATCAGATAATTGAAACCTTAAAGCTTTATATGGAAAATGGGAGTACAAAAAAAGACGCCGTTACTAAAACAGCGTCAGAATATTCTTTAAAAAAGAATAAAGTTTATAAGCTATCAATAAGCTTATAGTTTGTCAGCTAGCTCTGCTAAACAAGTCTTACAGATTTTCTTATCTTTAAAAGATACGATATCATCTGCGTTATCACAGAACATACACGCTGGTTGATACTTTTTGAGAATAATTGATCCTTCATCTACAAAAATCTCGATTGGATCCTTTATCTCAATTCCTAACACTCTTCGTAGTTCGATTGGCAATACAATTCTGCCCAATGAATCTACCTTTCTTACAATACCTGTCGATTTCATTTTATAATTCTCCCCTAATATAATATGATTCAACTAATACTATCATTAATATCAAAAAATGTCAACTAATTGAGTGAATTTAAGTATAAATTATATATTTTTCTGTAAACATGCTATAATTTGTAAATATAAGTAATGAATATGTAATAAAAGGTTCATATAATGATAGTTTGCGTTAGAAAATATATATTTTTATTTATTTAAAAAAAACACTTGCATTATATTTTTATTGTGGTATACTTGTTTTAAATTAAATAACGGAAATAAAAACGATGGCGTTTGAAAGATTGTAACTGGAAATCTTTTGGGCGTTTTTTTATTTATATTGAATTATCTACTAGATTATTTACTCGTTTATGTATATAATACACACAAAGAAAGTATTATATTATAATAGGGGAAGTATGCAAAGTTGATTGATTCTAAAAACGTTATGGTAGCTATCCCAAACAAGAAGATAGCTCATAAAATTAAAAATATACTTACACACGCAGGGTATCACGTTTCAGACATATGCGTTTCAGGAAATGAAACTATAAGAAAGGTAAGGCAATCGCCTCCTGAAATCTTATTAGTAAATTTCGAAATGCATGATTTAACAGGATTAGAAGTTGCTAGAATCATTGGAGATGAAAACTTATGCAGTGTAGTCTTGATGGTGGGAAATGAACAACGCAACTATGTCGAACGAAGCATTGCTGAATACGACATAACAGTATTACTTAAACCACTGAGCAAGATAGCGATGATGAACACTATTGATATTGTTCTTCAAGCTAGAAACAGAATGTATAGTCTTTCAAGACAGCTAGAAAAAGCAAAGTCTGACCTTGAGAATCGAAAGATTATTGAAAAAGCAAAGGGAATACTTATGAAAACAAAGTATGTTTCCGAAGGTGAAGCTTATAGACGTATTCAAAAAATGAGTATGGATAATCGAGTTTCAATGCGAGAGGTAGCTGAGCGTATCTGTGAGTATGTAAATAAAATATAGGGTGGTATAAAAACTATGAAGAAAATTGAGATGATCATTCGCCCAGATAGAGCAGAGTATGTTAAAAATGTTCTTGATGAGGTAGGTGCAGGTGGAGTTACAGTTACATCAGTAATGGGTTACGGTGCACAAAAAGGTAGTCTAGATAAGTATCGTGGATCTGACGTACCAAATAACTTATTGCACAAGATCAAGATTGAAGTTGTTGCAGCTGATGATATGGTTGAGTCAATCGTTGAAAAAGTTTGTGAAGAGATTAAGACTGGTGCAGTTGGTGATGGAAAATTATTTATTATTCCAATCGATGATGCTGTAAGAGTTAGAACAGGTGAAAGAGGCGACGTAGCACTTTAAAAGAAAGGGTGTTATAAAAGCCGAAAAAAAGAAGTTAAACCTTATGTTTTAGAAAATTAAATAGTGAATTTACACGCGGCTCGATGAAGATCCCAAATGATATACCATAAGCTTTTAGGTATATCAACAAGATTTTTGTCAAGGCCGCTTTTTATTTTCTAAAACGGAGCAATTATTTAAAAAAGTTTTTAATATTTATTAGGAGGAGTTACAAAATGGAAGATTTAGTATTACAATTAGACACGTTATGGATGCTTATAGCAGCAGTACTTGTATTCTTTATGCAAGCAGGATTTGCAATGGTTGAAGCAGGTTTTACAAGAGCTAAAAACGCTAACAACATTATTATGAAAAATATCATGGACTTTTCAGTTGGATCATTATTGTTCTTTATAGCTGGATTTGGTCTTATGTATGGAGATAGCTGGAATGGTGTTATCGGAACAACAGGATTTTTTAATCCAACAACAATAGATTCAGCAGTTTCTATCTTGTTCCAAACAGTATTCTGTGCAACAGCAGCGACAATCGTTTCTGGTGCAATGGCAGAAAGAACAAAATTCGTATCATACCTTGCTTACTCAGCAATTATTAGTTTACTAATATACCCAATCGCTGGTAGCTGGATTTGGAATGGTGGCGGTTGGTTATGTGAACTTGGTTTCCATGACTTCGCTGGATCTACATTGGTTCACTCACTTGGTGGATGGTGTGCATTAGTTGGTGCTAAAGTATTAGGACCTAGAATCGGAAAATATTCATCAGACGGAAAAGCAAAAGCTATTCCTGGTCACAACATCACACTTGGAGCACTTGGTGTATTTATCCTTTGGTTTGGATGGTTCGGATTCAACCCTGGTTCAACATTAGAATTATCAGTTGATATCGGGTATATCGCAATGACAACAAACTTATCAGCAGCAGCAGCAGCAGTAGTAGTTATGTTCCTATCATGGGCAAAGTATGGTAAGCCTGATGTTTCAATGACACTTAACGGAGCTCTAGCTGGTCTAGTTGCAATCACAGCTGGTTGTGCAGCAGTTGGTTACTGGGGCGCTATCGCAATCGGAGTTATCGCTGGATTCGTAGTATTATACGGTGTTGAGTTTGTAGAAAAAGTATTGAAAATTGACGATCCAGTTGGTGCGGTTGCAGTTCACGGATTTTCTGGTGCAGTTGGAACATTATTAGTTGGAGTATTTGCAGTAGCATCAGCACCTGCAGGAATCTCTGGTCTAGTAGATGGCGGTGGATTTACACAATTAGGAATCCAAGCAATCGGAGTTGGAGCGATATTCGTATGGACAGTTGGAACAGCTATAATCCTGTTCACAACAATCAAAAAGACAATTGGTCTTCGTGTTACTAAAGAAGAAGAGATCAAAGGTTTGGATATTGGAGAGCACGCTAGTGAAGCTTACGCTGATTTTGTAATCAAGATGTAATTGCTTCTAAATATAATATAATTTCTTTAGAGTGGGACCGAATTTATTCGGTCCTATTTCTATTTCTTGAAAAATATAAAATTATCTTATTACAATTATTATGTAAACTAAAAGCATAATCGATGATAAATATTTACTTAATTTGAAATGCGTAGTATTATTATGTAAATATATATTAAGAGGTTTGAATAATGAATATATTAAATCGTATTGGGAAATACGTGATAATCTTTTTGATTATAATAATGTTATTTTCGATACTATTGACTATGACAAATTTTATACCTAGAGACAAGTTGTACGATAATGTAAAAAAATCAGCTGTTTCAATATCTGAATATAGGAAGATTGATGAGCATGCACCTATATTTTATGATTATTATAAAATGGACTACTATACTGATTCTGTGATGGTCAACATTGCATATTTTACCGATCAATTTTTTCCGCTAAAATCTGCGATGTCTGGGGCATCTTATGGTTGGGGAGTTGATTGTTTAAGTGATTTAAGCAAAGAATCTGATCCAAATACGAATTACAGCAGGTATTGGCACGGATATTTGGTCTTTCTTCGTCCATTACTCATGTTTTTTGATTATATTCAAATAGGCATCTTAAATACATATGTTTTTTATCTATTATTATGCAGTTGTTTGATTTTGTTTTATAAGAAAATTGGATCATGGTTTTCTTTCAGCTTTATGTTTACTATGGTATTGCTAAATATAACGATTCTACCGATTAACTTTCAGCTTGTTAGCATGTTTTTTCTATCTATGATTGGGATGATTGTGATCACCTACTTGTATGAAAAAAAACGCAGCTATATTTCAACTGCATTTTTCATACTTGGAATGCTCACGATGTTTTTTGATTTTTATACTTATGCGATTTTGACTTTTGGATTTCCAGCAATTGTATTGACGCTTTTATATGATAAAGATGGTGAAATATCTTTGAGAGAAATGATCAAGAAAATCGCTTTTCTGTTTATGCTTTGGGTAATTGGGTATGCTTTTACTTGGATAGTTAAAATCCTTTTGGCGGCAATTATATTAGGCAGAAATGAGCTAGAACTTGCGCTTATTTCATATAACGATAGGATTGCGCGTGAGATACCTAGTATTACTCAGGAAAAATTATTAAGCGGATTAGCATCAATAAGTCCAAGTTTGTCAATAGATAAACTGCCGCTGTGGGCAATTGCTTTGGGGCTTTGTGCCATGAAGGTATTAAATAAAGTATCCCTTATATTTATCGGTATAATTGCAATTCTGATTATTATATTATGTATAATCTATAAAACAAAAAAGAAAACATTGAGCCTTGCATTATTTATAATCTCGCTATTGCCGATACTTTGGTATGTGATTGCAGTTAATCCGACAATCGTTCATTATTATTTTCAATATAGAGGATTGGGTGTAACGGCTTTAGGGATTTTGTCAGCTTTATTTGTTACAATAGATTTTAAAAAGGTGAATAGAAGTTTAAAAAACAATAGTGATTTAGATAATAAAAAAACAGAGTAAAGATTTAAATAATGGATAATAACTATTATTATAGGCAAATTATCAGCCTATAAACGGTATCTTTTTGATATAAATCGTGTTATAGTTAACAGTAAATCAAAAATAGGTTGGTGGGAATCGAATTAATATCGCATCAACGATAATTGGGATAATAATTAGGAGATAAGATATGTTTGTAGCAAAAGATTTAAGTGATTATAGAATATTAGATACGGGTGATGGAAGAAAATTAGAGCTTTGGAAGGGGATTACGCTTTCAAGACCAGACCCGCAGATTATATGGGAGAAATCCTCTCCAAAACTTTGGCATAAAGCGGATGCTGTTTATAACCGTAATGATCAAGGTGGTGGTGATTGGGAACATTTTAATGAAGTTCCAGCAAGATGGATTTTTAACTATAAAGGCATAAGAATGTATGTTAAGCCAACTGGTTTTAAACATACTGGAATTTTCCCTGAGCAGAGTGCTAACTGGGATTGGATGATTGATAAAATTAGAGGTAGCAGAAGAGATAATATCAAGGTGCTAAATCTTTTTGGATATACAGGTGGGGCATCGCTTGCTTGTTTAAAAGCTGGAGCTGAAGTTGTGCATGTTGATGCGGCGGCGAGTATGATCTCTTGGTTTAAAGAAAATTTAGAGCTTTCTGAGCTTAATGATAAAAAAGTTAGATATATGGCTGATGATTGTCTAAAATTTGTTCTTCGTGAGCAAAGACGCGGCAACAAGTATGATGCGATTATTATGGATCCGCCTTCATATGGAAGAGGTAAAAACGGGGAAGTTTGGAAGATGGAAAAGGATATTGCTAACCTTATTGAGCAATGTTCGAAGCTTTTAACACGGACTCCATTATTTTTTATGATCAGCTCATATACAACTGGTCTTAGCAGTGTTGTTATGGATAATATGATAAAAGCATCTGTTGTTTCAAAATTTAAAGGAAGAGTTAAAGGTGATACACTTTGTATTCCTATCGATAATTCAAATATGTATTTGCCATGTGGGACAACATCAAGATGGGAAAGATAAAAGTTTTATATGAGGACAACCATGTTATTGCGGCCATAAAGCCTTATGGCGTTTTATCGCAAAGCGATATCACGGGTAGTCCTGATATGCTTACAATATTAAAAGAATATATCAAGGAAAAATACAATAAGCCTGGCAAGGTATTTTGTGGGCTTGTTCATCGTCTAGATAGACCAACTGGTGGAGCTATAGTTTTTGCTAGAACTTCTAAAGGTGCTAGTAGACTCAGTGAGTCCATCCGTAATGGTGATTTTAAAAAGCAATATCTTTGTGTTTTGAATGGTGAGATTAAAAACAAGAGTGGCGTTTTAACCGACTATCTTTTAAAAGATACTGATAAAAAGATGTCTAAGGTTGTTGATAAAAAAACTAAAGGTGCTAAAAAAGCGGTTTTGGAATATGAGGTTCTTGGTGTTTTGGATGGGTATTCATTTTTAAAAGTGGATTTGATCACAGGACGACATCATCAAATTCGCGTGCAATTTAGCAATTTAGGTTTGCCTCTTTATGGCGAGCGAAAGTATAGTGACTATAATGGCAGAGGACAGCTTGCTCTTTGGTCTAATATCATTACATTCCCGCATCCAACAAAAAAAGAGCCAATCACTATAAAAGCGGATGCTCCTGATATATTTCCATTTAATATATTTTAATTGAATTTTAAACCGACAAGATTGTTTTATTTGGATTTTAGATAATTAAAAACCGCTTGGACGGTTTTTTCTTTTACCTCGATATAGTTTTCTCTTTCTGAAATGGCTTCAAGTGTGTGTGCATCGGAGTTATATACGACCTTGCTATCGCTTAAATATTTTGGATCGATTGGAAGCGACGGTTTTACTTCAACTGTGCTAAAATTATAAACGGAAATGTCATCGCATATCGATAGCAATCCATGTATATCTCGGTTGATGTGGGCAGGAACAATAGCGCCACCATATTGCTTTACCAGCTCGATAATGCCAAAAACATCATATGGAGTTTTTTGAAACAATCCTTTTTCCACTTGACCTATAATCTCATCTTTGTCGTCTATTATATATTGGTTTCCAAAATAATATGCGTTATTTTTTTTGGATGGTAAGATTTCATAAATCATATCGCAAAAATCAACAGCAGTTTTTACATCATTAAAATAGCAGAGAATATGGATTCCTTTGTTTGTTGTAACCTCAATGCCTGGCAGAAAAAGCAGACCATATTCATTTGCGGCTCTAGCTGAAACCTCTAGATTTACACCACAAACATGGTCTACAATAGATATCACATCAAGCCCTTTAATCATGGACATTCCAGCGATATCATGCGGTCTCATGCTATCATCAGCACAAGGTGAAGCGGCTGAGTGTATATGTAAATCATAATATAGTTTCATAAGTAAAATCCCTTTTAAGCCGTTTAATATTTTAAGTAATCAAATATCGCCTTAGCACTTTTCTCTTTTATCTCAATATAGTTCTCGCGCTGCGCAACGTTGATTATCGTATGTGCATCTGAGTTGTGGATTGTTTTAAGTTTTCTAATATGCTTTTTATCGATAGGAAGGGACTTTTGTACCTCGACAGTATTAAACCCAAACTGGCTGATATCATCATAAACACAAAGTATCCCATGCATTTGTCTGTTGATGTGCGCTGGAACAATTACTCCGTTATATTTTTCTACTAAACCTATAAGCTCCCATACATCGAATGGTGTGAAGTGATAAAGACCTTTTTCAATAACGCCAGTAAAATTATTATGCTCATCGACTATTCGCTGAACGCTAAAACTATCTCTTTTAGGGTTTTCATCTGGAAGTGAGTCATAAATCATATCGCTAAAATCAACAGCTTTTTCAAGGTCATCAAAGTAGCACAGCATGTGAACACCTTCTTTAGAAGTTGCCTCGATAGCGGGTACAAAAAGAAGATCGCATTTTTTTGCCGCCTTGCTCGATGCTCTCAAGTTTTTTCCACAAACATGGTCAACTATTGATATTGCATCCAACCCATTTTCTTTAGCCTGTTTTGCTATATCCAATGGTTTCATTGAATCGTCAGCACAATGAGAGGATGCTGAGTGGATGTGCAGGTCGTAATATAATTTCATATTAGCCTTTAACTCCCATTGCATCGAGTTTTAAACCAAGCTCATATGATGTCAGTGCAGATGATAAAACTGCAATATCTTCAGTAATAGCTTTGTCCAAAATCGCTTGCTCCATTTTGATGTTTTCTGAAACGATTATGCATGCAAAGTCCATCATTGTTGCTACGGCTACCACGTTCATATTGTTTTGAACGGTAATCCAAGCTGTGCCCTCATCGCCTCTTGCCATAACCCATGATAATAAATCACAAGTGTAGCCTTTTAGCACTTCATTTTCTAGACCAGTTTCGCCTGTAAGCGACTTTATATCTTCGCTGAGTAAATCTTTAACTATCATATATTTAAAAGCCTCCAAAAATTATTATTCAATTGATATTACTTTGATAATTATAACACAAACTTTATATATGACAAGCATTTAACTGTTGACACATTGCACGGGGAAATGATATATTAAAAACACAGACCGACGGTCGGTCGGTATCGGAGGTGTATATGGATTTACGTGAGAAAATATTGATATCAGCTTACGAGATGTTTGGGGTTAGTGGTTATGAAAAAACGACAATACAGGGGATTATAAAACAAGTCGGATGCTCTAAGGGTGGTTTTTATCATCACTTTTCCTCAAAAGATGAGATTTTGGATGAGATAATTGTAAGGGATATAGAAAGTCTTGCAAAGCATTTTGATAAAATCACGGTTGATGGAAATAAAAAATTCAATGAACAATTTAATGAGATTTATAAATTTGTCATAGATTATAAGGTAAGCCAACTAGGTGAGATAGATAAAATTAGCAATATCTATAATTTTAGCGGTAATGAGAAGATACTTAGAAAAATCAATGAGAAGTTTAAGCAGATGGTGCATGGATATTATTTAAAACTTTTTTTAAATGCGATTTCTAAGGGTGAGATAGAAATTGAGTATGTAGATCAAGTGTCACAGCTATGCTCAAGGCAGATTTTGTGGCTTATTGAGGAGATTCGAAATGCGGCACTAAGCGGAAATAAAGATAAGGCGGAGAAAGTTTTTAAGTTTAGTGAAAAACTAATCGCACAAAGTCTTGGAGTTTCTAGCGAGATGATTGATTATCAATCCGAATCTTTTAGATATCTCGATCAGATAATAAAAAGTATGGATGAATATAGAAAGAATAAATAATAGATTATATATTTGGCAAGGAGAAAATAATGATTAAATACTTTGACGAAATTTCACAAAATGATTTTATGGCGGTTGGTGGTAAAGCGTATAATTTAGCTAAAATGAAAAAGCAAGGGATCGATATTCCTGACGGTTTTGTTATTATGGCGAATGCTTATGATGAATATATTAAGGGCAACGATATTGAATCTAAAATAAATGATATTTTTAAAAGCGATAAAAATCTAGTTGATAAATCTAAAGAGATAAAAAATCTATTTGAAGTGGATAAAATTTCAAATAAATTAAAAGGGGATATTTTAAGTTCGGTGGATAGTAAAACTAGATATGCGGTTCGTAGTAGCTCGACGGTTGAGGATTTACCTAGTATGAGTTTTGCAGGACAATATTCCAGCTATTTAAATGTGTCATGTGATGAGATTTTATCAAAAGTTTGTCAATGTTGGCGATCATTGTGGAATGAAAGAGCGATTGAATACCGAAAAAAATATGATATTGATATTGATTTTTCGCATTGTGTAATCGTTCAAAAAATGGTCGAATCAAAAGTTTCTGGTGTTGTTTTTACAGCAAATCCAATGACGGGTTTGAGGTCGGAAATTGTGGTTAATTCAGCGTTTGGATTGGGCGAGGCGATTGTAAGCGGTGAGGTTAATGCGGATTCATATAGCGTATCAAAAGAGGGTGGACATCTTTTAAAAGTGGATATAGCAGTTAAAGAAAAAAAGTGCGTCTATGCGGATAATGGTATTAAGTACATAGAAAATGATGAGGATAAGAAGGATTTAAGCAGTTTATCCGACAAAAATTTAGCTGATATCGTAGATCAAAGTAGAATTATTGAGGAGTATTTTGGATGCCCTCAAGATATTGAGTTTGCTATTGATAAGGATGACAAGCTATATATTTTGCAATCACGCGATATAACAACTCTATTTCCAATAGACAATCTTAAATATGATGGGAAACTAAGAGCATATCTGGTTGCTAGTAGTGTTTTGCTTGCCATGAAAGAAGCATTTACACCACTTGGCGCTGATGTTTATGGCGGAATGTTTCCGACTATGATAAATATTATGACAGCGCAAAAAAAGCCGATATCAGGCGATTTTGTAAGATATGAGGGTGGCAGAATCTTGATTGATATATCATATCTTTTGTCCAGAAAGTTGGTTGCAAAACAGTTGGGTTCCGTATTTTCTGGAAATGACTTACCGCTTAAAGCTGTTATGGAGAGTGTGGTCGAAAGATATGGAAAGACGTTTTCTAATCAAGGTATAAAGTTTAAAATTCCGTGGGGTATGGTTAAGTATGCAGGCATTATGATTAAAAATATGAAAGCGGCTGGTAAAATTGGTGCTGATGATAGATATAATGCTGTAAAGGCTTTGGGTGAGCAGTATTACTTGGACATAAAAGCGGAGGCAGAGAAGATTAAAACGCTAGAGCAGAGCTTGGATTTTTGCAAAAATAGCATGATTAAGGCTTTTAGGCTAACTCAAAAGCAGGCACTTTATTGTACGGATGTTAATCTATATGCAAAAGTTGAAAAGACCGTTAATAAAGTATTGGGTGATGAGTTTGATCTTACTGCATTGGCGTATGCTTTTCCTGATTGCTTTACTGTTCAGATGAGTTTGATGCTTAATGAGGTTGCGAAATATTTGGATGAAAACGATCAACAGCCGACTATGGATAATCCAAAAGTAAAAGAATTTTTTGATGTTTATGGATGCAGGGCAAATGTTGAGCTGGATGTTGGGTTTGCAAGATGGTCGGAGCAGCCTGATTATATCTTGGATTTGATTAAAACCTATATGACCGATAATATGTATGAGAGAAATCTGGCTGATATATATGATAAAGCCAAACAGGCTTCTGATTTAACGGAGCAAATTTATCAAGCGATTAAAGAAAAAAAGGGTGAGGTAAAAGCTGCGAAGATTAAGAAAATGATTGAGGGATATAGAATCGCAGCTGGCATGCGTGAGTATCCTAAGTTTAATATAGTTCAAGGTCTAGATGTTTCGAGAAAGGTTATGATAAAACAAGGCAAAATATTGGTGGATAAAGGTCTTTTGGATGATGCTTATGATATTTTCTTCTTGCACAAGGAGGACTTGCTAAAGGGTGAAAACTATCGAGCGATTGTTGCTGAAAACAGAGCAATGTATGACAAAGAAATGAAGCGTAGCAGTATTCCGAGAATCGTGCTTAATACTGGCGAGACAATTTACTCTGCGCATAAAGTAGATATGAGTGCTAATGTGCTAAGCGGTATTGCACTTTCTTCTGGGGTCTATGAGGGTGTGGTTAGAGTTGTTAGAGATCCCAAACTGGCTAATCTTAAAGAGGGTGAGATTATGGTGACCGAGAGCACAAACCCAGCATGGACACCTCTATTTATGGCAGCCAAAGGTCTGATTATGGAGTATGGAGGTCCACTTAGTCATGGTGGAATCGTTGCAAGAGAATATGGAATACCAGCTGTTGTTGGGATTTCTTCTGTGACTGATCGCTTAAAAGATGGGCAAATAGTACGAGTCAATGGTGATGCTGGAACAGTTGAAATTTTGGAGTAATGGGCTACAAAGTGAAAGCATAATAAGCGGTTTAATCCGTTATATTTACTATTCGTAACCAGTTTTGCAATGCTTTTTACCCTATGCTATTATTGTAAACCAATAATAAATTTAGAGGTGGTTAGCATGGGAATAAGGTTTTCTGATAGAGTTTTAAACAGTAAAAAATCCTTTATTAGAGAGATTTTAAAAGCGACACAAAAAGCTGATATGATATCTTTTGCAGGTGGGTTGCCAAATCCAATATCTTTTCCTGTGGATGAAATTAAAGACGCATCACATATGGTTTTAGATGAAGATGGACAAGCTGTTTTGCAATATAGTAGCACCGAAGGTTATCTACCCTTGCGTGAATATATATCAAAAAGATATAAACAGCGAATGGGTATAGATGTTTCGCCATCTGAGATATTGATCACTAATGGATCACAACAAGGTCTTGATCTTATTGGTAAAGTTTTTCTAAACAAAGGAGATAAGGTTGCAATTGAGCGTCCTGGATATCTTGGAGCGATACAGGCACTTTCCATGTTTGAGCCTGAAATGCTGGATGTTGATATGGATGATAACGGTGTTATAACCCATGAACTTACTAAGGTAATCAGCGAGCATTGCCCGAAGATATTTTATAGTGTGCCAAATTTTCAAAACCCATCAGGAATTACTTACTCAGATGAAACAAGAGAAAATGTTGGCATGATAATAAACAATAGCGATACAATTTTGATAGAGGATGATCCATATGGTGAGCTTAGGTTTATTGGTGAAGATAAGCAATCCATGAAGAAATATATCGATAGCAATATAATTATGTTGGGCTCATTTTCTAAGATTGTATCCCCTGGTATGCGTTTGGGCTGGATATGTGCAAATGAGCAGATTATGGATAAGATTATTGTGGCAAAGCAGGCGGCTGATCTTCATTCTAACTATTTTACGCAAAGAGTTTTATATCAATATCTAGCTGATAATGATATTAAAAATCATATAGACAAGATAAAAATGTTATATAAATCTCAAAGGGATTGTATGGTCTCGATGATCGAAAAGCATTTTCCGAGTTGTGTTAAAACAACAAAACCTGAGGGTGGAATGTTTGTTTGGGTTAGTTTGCCTAGTGGATTATCCGCCATGGACTTGTTTGAAAAAGCTTATGAAAAAAATGTTGCTTTTGTACCAGGACTGCCATTTTATGCGAATTGTGAATGTGAAAATACTTTTAGGCTTAATTATTCAAATTCTGATAATGAGTCTATTGAAAAGGGTATTGTGATATTGGGTGAGCTTATCAAAGATAGTTTATAAGGCTTAATGATATATAGAAGAATTAAAAGAACCTCTTTAGGATATACGAATTGTTCGTTTTTATCCCTTAGAGGTTTATTTTTAATATAAATTGCTAGTTTACCATTTAGCTTTGTTTACATGTGATTCGATTTCAGCTTTGCTAGATTGTTTTGCAACCCAAGCTGATTCTTTTGTTTTTTCAAAAACGCTTACACATGCTGGATCTAGAGCTAATTCAATACCCTCTTCGCACAGGTCTTGAATCTTGATGCTCAAAGCTATTATTTCCATATGGATGTCGTTTGTTATATCGGAAGCATAAATTTTTTCTGCTGCATCCTCATCAAGCTCAACAAACATCTCTTTTGGTGCACCGCATTTTGGGCATGTATCTGGTGCCATATTTCCTTCGTGAACATAGCCGCAACCTTTGCATTTAAACAATTTTTCCATTATATACTCCTAATTTATATTTAGTATCGATTCTATTATACCAAAGTTTGGATGAAAATATTTGCTTGCTTTTGTAAATTTTTGATTACAATTAAAACAAATGCCAAAACAAATAGAGATTATTGGATAGATATGGTATAATTTTATGACAAAAATTTTCGAGGATTGAAAATGACGATAGATGTATTTAATATAATCGATATGCATATTATTTCGATATCTATAACTGCAGTAATATTGGTAACTAGTTTATATAATGGAGATACAAAAACCATCCAGCAGAAAATGTTTATTATTATGCTTGTTGTTTTTATTATGGCTGTTTTGACTGAAATGGTGACTTATATAGTTGGTTCTGATTTATATTTTATTGCATATTGGGGGAATTCTTTATCATATATGTTGTCGCCAATAACCCCATATTTTTGGGCGATGTATGTTTTTGCGACAGTAAAAACTGATAATAGCAAGTTTGTTAAGTTTGCATTAATTGCTGCTATACCAGCTGTGATAAATATAATTTTTTTGCTTTTGAACCCTATTACACATTTAAACTTTACTTTAACAAGTAATTTAATATTTGCAAGAGGTCCACTTTTTTATTATGTTGTATCTGTTGCAATAATTTATATGATAATCGCAGGAGTTTTAATATTAAAAAACAAAGAGATAATTGGTAAAAGTTATACTATAAATCTATTGGTATTTGAAATGATGCCGATTGTTGGAACAGTAGGTCAAGTACTATTTTATGGAACACTTGTTTTGTGGATGTGTATAACAATCGCAACAGTTATTTTATTTATCAATATTCAAAATAAAATCATATATATAGATTTTTTAACTAAAGTTGATAATAGACGTTCATTGATGCAGTATTTATCGTCCCGAATTGGAGGGCGTGAGAACAAAAGCTTCAGTGCATTTATGGTCGATATTGATAGATTTAAAAATATCAACGATAATTTTGGTCATCAGCAAGGTGATGAAGCGCTTAAACGGACTGTTATTATTCTTAGAAAAGTCTTTACTAACAAGGCGTTTATTTGTAGATATGGTGGCGATGAATTTATCGTTGTTACGCCAAATATTTATAGCGCTGAGTGTGCTATTGAGGTATTAGATGAGGAGCTTGAAAAATTTAATATGAAAAGTAAGACTTTTAAACTAAGCTTTAGTATTGGCGAGGTTTTATATGATAAAAATTCTAATATCCATGTAGATGAGCTTATTAAAAGTTTGGATGAAGAGATGTATAATGCAAAATCGGCTAAAAACTTTAGCAGGCGAAGTACTGATCAATAATGAATTTTAATTTTACCAAAGTCGCTGATATCAAATATGATAATAGCGACTTTTTATTTTTTTAAAATTTATTAACGGTCGATAAACATTCTTTGTATCAAGTTTATTTCTTCTTTGATCATTTTGCCTGTATCGGTATCTTTAACTCGTAGCCTATTTTCATGTTGGTCACAAACGCTTGTGTAAAAAAGAATATCCTTTTCTTCATCGATGATCTTTTGTTTTGATATAAAACGCTCATGTTGGGCGATATCAAGGCTATATGAATCATAGATTAGAGTATAGCCTGCAATCCCTGTTACGGATTTATAAGCTGGGTTTAAGCCACCATCGATTACGATTAGGCGACCATTTGCCTTTACTGGAGATTCGCCGTCTTTAACCTTTACTGGAACATGACCATTTACAATATGTGAAAAATGATTGTCTATTCCAAACTCTTTTAGCAGACAAACACATACTTGCTCTTGTTCTCTAAATGAGTAATATGAATTTCTGCGTTCGTTATGAGTTTCTTTATCATCGATAAAATAGGTTTCAAAAGTAGTCATTTTATCTTTTCCAAACAGTGGAGATTGACCACCGCACCATAGATACCAAAGGATATCAGCATTGTTGGATTCTTTTTTTCTTCCATAATATGCGGATCTTACTGCTTCGTCATATTTATCCATTGCAGCTTTTCCGCTAATGGGTTTATTGAATACAGTTATATCAGATAAGCTACCGTCAGTATTCATCGGTATACATCCATGCAATATAAGGTTTGAGTTGCGTATTGAATATATCGATCCCTGTTCCATCAAAAAGCTTAAATGCTTTTGTAGTTTTGGACTATGGATAAAGGATTTTTTGAGTTTGTGCATAACATCTTTTTCGCCATAAGTTAATTTTGTTGCATTGGCTGGGTCGACAGTAGGAAAGGCAATATCTTTCATATCATATATCTTGCCATCCAATTCTAGCTCGCCAGTTTTGAAATCGATCTTATCTAACAATAGACGATCTTGCATATTGTAGCTTGGGTTGTTTTTAATAAGTTGACCTTCTAGTTTAAACTGCATGATAGAAATAGCCTTGTGCATTTTTGCAAACAGCTTTTTTTCATATTTAGCAAGACCAGTATCGCTTTTTAGCTGAAAACAACTACATTCATCATCGGCATATTTATTATCAGCAAAGGTTGCTAGTGAGCGAAGGTTTATACCATAACCCTCTTCTAAAACGCCGAGAAGACCATAACGGGCACAAACGCGTATTACGGTTGCGATGCAAGCCGTGTTTCCAAGTGCGGCTCCCATCCAAACGATATCGTGATTTCCCCATTGGATGTCTACGGAATGGTATTGCATAAGTTCATCTAAGATTCTGTGAGGTCCATCACCACGGTCAAAAATATCACCGACGACATGAAGTCTGTCTATTGAGAGTCTGTGGATAACTTTGCAAATGCCTATGATAAAATCATCCGCTTCGTCTATATCGATTATGCTCATTATGATTGAATCATAATATTCTCTTTTATCAACGCTGTGCTCAGATTCATGAAGCAATTCTTCAAGAATATATTTAAAATCTTCAGGGAGTGCTTTTCTAACCTTTGATCTGGTATATTTGCTTGAAACATATCTGCAAAGACGAATCAATTTTAGCAATACATCGTGATACCAATCATTTAGGTCGATATCTCTATCTTTATTCTTTTGAATCATATCTTCTGGATAGTAAATTGTGATTGCCAAACGTTCCTTTTGCTTTGGACTAAGTGTGTTGCCGAACTCAAAATCGATGCTTTTTTTGATAGCACCTGATGAGTTTCTTATCATATGTGAAAAAGCTTCATCTTCGCCATGTAAATCTGAAACAAAGTGCTCTGTTCCTTTTGGAAGATTTAAAATTGCTTTCAGGTTGATGATTTCTGTAATAGCTTGTTTTTTGTTTTCTAGATTTTTTAATAGTAACCTTTTAAAGATTGGTGTGTTGTCACTCAGATTCATTGATATACTCCTTAACTTTTTAAAAAAACTTAACTAAGACAAATTTATATTTATCAATATTAAATATAACATGTTTGGGATAAGATTTCATTATTTTAAGTAAATAATAGATTGCTATTGTGTAAATATATCGTAATTTTACAATTGCAATTAAAGATAAATAGTAGTTATGGTATACTAGGTTGTATTTATTAGTAGATGAAATAGTGACTTTTAGCACTTAGTTTATGCCTTCTAGGTGGTTTATAATGATGAATATAAAAAAAGGAAGAGAAAATTTACATGGGTGATGGACGGTATTATACAAATAATCAATTTTTTATAATAACATTTCTGACGATGATGATTATCGCAGTTACTTTTTATATCGTGATTAGCATATATAAATCAAAAACCAGCATAGATGACAGAATAAATGTTGCTATGTTAGTCTGTTTAGATGTAATTTTAGTATTGAAGTTTATTGAAGAGCTTTATATGGTGCAGGAAATTTGCCAAATACTTCGAGCTTGCCAACAATTTATTTTTCTATATTTATTTTTACTGTTTGCATACTATCTTTGTGTGATTTACTTAAACTTAAAACGTCAAAAGATGGTTAGGATGTTGTTGATTCCAAGCTTGGGATTGTTTATTATAATGGCAATTTATTTTAAACTCATAGACAGTTATACTTTTAACAGTGTTTTATATGCTAGAACTTATGGGATTATTTTGCTTGCCTGTCTTTCGGACGTAATCATAATATGTATGACCATTGTTTTTGATAAACAAAAATCTGGAGAGCTTAATCGTAACAAATGGATTCTATCCATAATTTTTGTCTTGCTTATAATGCCATCTATTGCATATGCGGTTTTAGCTATTCGAAATATAAGGCATTTGAATCTAACAGAAATATTACTTATTGCACTTATTTTAACAACACTACACACGATATCGAAATCAAAGATATCCTACGGGTTTACCCCTTTTACTTTTGATAAAATTAAAGGTGTGATGAGTGGGTATGTTTTGGTTGCAAACTTAAAAGGCGATATTGTTTTTATAAATGATAATATCAAGAACTCGGATATTTTTAATGATATTCACAATATAAAAAATCATGATATTGATATTCTTTTTAAATATGATATAGTGCTAAACAAAATAAAAGATGGGTTAGAATATATTGAAATACAAAAGCCAGATGAAAAGATTTATCTTTCTTATAAGATTGATGAGATAAAATCGCGAAATCGAGTTACTGATAAGATTATCACATTTATTGATATATCCAATCTTATTGAGCTACTTTATAAAATAAAAGCTAAAGAGCTTAAAAATAGCATTGCGAATAAAAAATTATATAAGTATAAGCAGGTTGTATATGAAGTTGAGAAGGAAAAGGAGATCAACTTATTATTGGGGCAAATTTTAGAGTCGGAAGAGAAGAATATGTTTGAGATTATGGGCAGGATTGATAGTTTGGATATAGATAATGATGATTTTAGATTCAATTTAGACAAGATAATTGCTCTTGCGAATAAAAATCATGAACAGGTAAGAAGAGCAGTTTCGACGTTTCGTGCGTATTATGGAGGTAAAGGATGATAGATGTAATTATTGTGGATGATCAGGTTCTGCTTCGTGAATCGTTGACGTTTATTTTAAGCAATGATGAGCAGATTAATGTTGTTGGTTCAGCAAGTGATGGCTGTGAGGTCTTTGAGATTTTAGAAAAAACAAAGCCAGATATCATATTGATGGATATTCAAATGCCTAATATGGATGGTGTTATGGCTACAAAAAAGATTAAAGAAGAGTATCCAGATATAAAAATTGTAATGCTAACCACTTTTGAAAATTCTGATAATATTATGGAGTCTTTTATCGTTGGTGCGGATGGATATATTGTAAAAAACATCAACCACGAGGATTTGATTTTGACTGTGAAGTGTGTGGCTACTGGGCTTTGTGTTATCCACAAAAGTGTTAAAGATATTATGATTGATCGCTTTAAAGGGCTTGCTAATTTTAAGAGCAAATATCAAGATCTGCTTACGCAAAAAGAACTCGATATCGTTAAGCTTATAGCCTGTGGAAAAAGCAATAAACAGATTGGTGCTAAGCTAAATTATTCTGAAGGCACAATAAAAAACAATGTAAGCAAGATCTTAGAAAAATTGGAGTTTTCGGATAGAATCGAAGTTGCAATTTTTGCGATAGAAAACGGTATCATTTAAGGGAAAAAAGCGATGGATGCGAGTTTAAAGGTTGAAATTTTTACTATATGCATATGGCAACTTGCTGCCATAATAGCTTTGATTATTGCATTTTCGATATTATATATGAAAGCTAACAGAACTGCATCGTTAAGAGCATTTTTTTATGTCCAGTTTACGATAGTGTTATGGCTTTCGGGAAAGATATTAAAAACCGTTTCGCCTAATGTTGATCTTAGATGGAACTTTATAGTGCTTTATTATCTAGCGATTTGTCTTTTAGAAGTAGCATTTTTAGAGTTTGGATATACATATTATAAAGGTCGCACGTTTAAGAAAAAAACAAAAGTACTTATTTACATATTGCCGATTATACAGTTTATCGTCATTATGACAAATCCATATCACCATTTATTCTATTCTAGTTTTGATTTTTATCATGATAAGTTCGGGGTTTTATTCTATGTACATGTGTTTATCGAATATATTTATATAATTAGTGGCATGGTATTTTGCGCTATTAAATTACATAAACAGTTTATATATAAGAAAGTTGCTTATCGGATTTATATCACATTTATAACTTTAGGGCCCATTACACTAAACTTGTTATATATTTCAAGAGTACTTCAAAAGGTATTTAGTTTTGCTCATATATCAGTTATATTCGATGTCACACCGATCGTTTTTACATGGTCTTTGTTACACTTTATTTATGCGGCTTTCAAATATGAGTTTTTCGATTTGACACCAGTAATGCGACATGAGATTGTACATAAATTAGCAACACCTATATGCATTGTCGATTTTGACTGTGATATATTATTTGCGAACAATACACTGCTAAACGACTTTGAATTTGATAAAAACCCTAACAGGGTGATAGATTTGCTTGCTGATAATAGGAAATGCTTGGTATCGCAAGAGTCGGAGTCATGTTTAAATAATTCATTTGAGTTTGATGGGCGGCACTATTTGTTTTTTTCTAAAAAGATTACCAGTATTGATGGAACAAGATATATTGTTGTTTTTAATGAGATCACATCTTATGTCGTGGCAAAAGAGCAAATTGGGGATGAAAATCGAGAGCTAGAGCTTATAAATGAAAGTCTAAATAAACAGATAAAGATTTTAAAGGATTCATCAAAAATTGGTGCTAGAAACTTTGTTGCTCGTGAGCTTCATGATATTATTGGACATTCGCTTGTGGTGTGCATTAAACTTTTGGAGGTTGCGAAGATTTCGTATATTAATGGTAATTATGATAATGTCGCAAGCAGCCTTGAAAAAGCAAAGCTTGTTACCAAATCTGGTATTGAAGATATGAAAAAAGTTAATACGAAGTGTGATAGCGTAATATACAATGGACGGATGCTTAAAAAAGAAATTGACTCAATTTTGGAGAAAATGGGTGAAAGGCTTATCGTAACCAATGTGTTTTTTAAAGGTGAAAATCAAGTTTTAGAGCAGCAGGTTTCTGATATTATTAAAAAGGTTATAACGGAACTGTTCACTAATACATTGAAACATAGTCAGGCTACAAGGCTGTTTTTGTCATGTAAGATTGATGATGGCGTTATAGCTATAAATTATATGGATAATGGGATCGGTGCAAAATCTCTTAATAAAGGCAATGGACTTATGGGGATAGAATCTAGGATAAAACTTATTGGTGGAAATGTGGATTTTGATACTAGCGAAAATAACGGATTTAATGCTAATATCAAAATTTATTTGGATTGATTATTAGCTTTTTGGTTAAATATAACATAAAGGAAAAATAGTGGAATTTAATCAGCCCAGTAGTCACAAGATAAGTGACTATTGGGATATTTATTATTATGGAGTTTTCTGGTAAAGTTATGATATGAAAATATGTAAGGAGAATTGTAAATGACAAAAAAGTTAATTATTTTTGTATTGGTTATTGTATTAGCGTTTAGCCTAGTTGGTTGTGGTGGGTCTGATAAAGAAGAAGCTAAAGACGACAAAAAACAAGAGGAAAAAGCTGATAAAGAGGATGATAAGAAGTCTAAAGGCGGAAAGCTAGATAACAGTTTAACTGGAGCAGAGCTTTTAAGTTCTATTGAGTACAGTGCTGCTGACTCATTAGTTATGACAACTGAGCTTACTATGGCGGATGGTGGCGTATCTACTAGCACTACATATACTAAAGGTCAAAATATGCGAATGGAATCTCAATCGGATTATGGCGATACTGTAATGATCTATAATGCAAAAGAGGGAATGACATATCAATGGACTGTTGGTGATACGCAAGGTATTGCTATGAGTGATGATAGTGGTATGGACATGGATATGGACATGGACATGGATATGGGAGCACCAACACTTGAGGCTTTAATGCAAGATATGCCAAATTTTGAAGCTAGTGTTGAAAAGCTTGATGGTGAAGAAGTTGTATATATTGAATCAACAGATGATACTTCTGGTGAGCAATATACTATTAAGATGTGGTATTCAGCAAAGTATGCTATTCCATTAAAGTATGAAGCACATACTGGTGGGCAAGTTATGATGAGTAGTGTAGTTACTGACATTGATTACAATGGAAAAATTGATGATAAGATGTTTTTACCACCAGATGATGTTGAGTTTATGAACTATTCTATGGATGATATGTTTGGTGACATGGAAAATATGGAAGACATGGAAGAGATGTTTGGCGATATGCAAGATATGTTTGAGGAATAAAAATAATAAATAAAATTTGGAGGCTATGATTATGAGTAATAAAGCAATGGGAGTTTTGGCGTACTTTATCTTCTTCTTACCTTTGTTGGTGGATGATAAAAACGAGTTTGGAAGGTTTCATGCAAATCAAGGTTTATTAGTTTTGTTGTTGGGTTTTGTTGTTGGTATTCTTGGATCAATTCCAGTTATAGGTTGGTTTGTGATATTGCCACTTGGATGTATCTTATGCTTGGTATTGGGGATTATGGGAATCATAAATGCTGCAAACGAGCAAATGAAAGAACTTCCTATTATTGGTTCGATTAGACTTATTAAATAAATAATAATAAAGTTTGCTTTTAAATTAGTTCGTTATAATCTTGATTTGGATTATAGCGGACTTTTTTGCATGTTAATTGATGAATTTTCATTTTTACTCGTGACAATATTTAAGGCTGATAGTATAATAAAGATATATTTTATGGAGGTTATTGTCAAATGAGTAATAAGACTATGGGAATTTTAGCGTATTTTATCTTTTTCATACCATTATTGGTGGATGAAAAAAACGAGTTTGGAAGATTTCATGCAAATCAGGGATTGTTGGTGCTTTTACTCAGTCTTGCAGTAGGAGTAATAGGAAGCATTCCAGGGATTGGATGGATAGTATCATCTTTAGGAGGCATTTTGTGTTTTGCTCTATTTATTATTGGAATAATAAATGCATCTAACGAAGAAAAGAAAGATCTGCCTATTATTGGAACGATACGGATTATTAAATAGAGTTTATAAATAGAACTGTTAATTAAGCGCAAAGTTTATGTGGATAAAGATATATCCAGATAGATGGTGCGCTTTTTAATTACCCTAAAATTCTTATATGATTATTATAAGTCGCATATTATAGTATAAAGTCGAGCGCACACTTGTTTTGCAATATAATGTAAATGATAGCAATAAATTCTTGATGATTGTCAGATGGTTTGTTACAATATCGCAGTACATGAAGGTGTGATAGCGTTTGCTTTGAAGTTTTGGGTATTTGGGGTAAACGAGTAAACCTGTGATTAACTTTCATAATAATAATCTATACGGAGGATATTATGGACAAGTTAAAGGGAGTTATCCCAAATTTTATTATATTGATTATGCTTATTATTGTGATAATAGGTATTACGAGCGTTGCATATGCATATGAGCCTGTGGGACATGTTGTTGTGACTTCTCAAAGAGCACAAGCATCTGATTTTGGATTTATGTATCAGTGGACTTTTTTAAATGAAGCTTTAAAAGACACAAAAGTAAAGGTAGAAGTTTATAAAAATGGTGGTTGGATAAATATCAACACTTTTGAGTTAGAAGCGGGAAAGTCTGTTATCAATAAATTTTTTGTCGGTAATGGGGACAGGATTAAAGTTTATACGATGCAAGAGGATTTAAGCTATATATTGAAAGATTATAGAGTCAATGATGTTAATATCTCAATAAATGATGTGCAAGTTACATCTTTAAGAGCGACGGCATCGATTTTTGGAGAAAAATTTTATTGGCAGTTTAAAAATACGGATACGGTAGATACCAGAGTGATTGTAATGGTATACAAAGACGGTAGCTGGATTGAGGGGCGAAATTTTGAGTTAAAAGCGGGACAGCAAGTGACTGATAGTTTTCCTGTTGAGTATGGGGAAAAGATAATTGTTAAAACAAGAAAAGGCGATGCAACTTATCAAACGAAGGAGCATAGAGTATTGGCTGATAATATGTTGATAAACACCGTGCAGGTGGAGTCAATAAAGGCATCTGCTGACGAGTTTGGAGAGAAGTTTTGTTGGAAATTTAAAAATATAGATGCGGTAAATACTAACATAATAGTGAAGGTGAGAAAAAGCGATGGTTGGCAAGAAGAGTTAAAGTTTGATTTAAAATCAGGACAGCAAGTGGTTGAAAGCATACCTGTTGAATGTGGAAAAAAGATTAGAGTGGAAACGAGAAAAGGAGACGGCAGTTATAGTGCAAAAGAGTATATAGTAATGGATGATGTTATTACTGTAAAGGACATAGAAGTAACATCGATTAGGGCATCGGCAGATCAGTTTGGAGAAAAGTTTAAATGGCAATTTAAAAATGCTGATGTCGTCGATACATATGTTAAGGTTTTTGTGTTAAAAGAGAAGAATTGGGAGGAAGCAAGAAAATTTAAGGTTGAAGCAGGAAAGCAGGCAAGTGATATATTTTCGGTAGATTTTGGTACGAAGATTAGAGTAGCGACGAGAAAAGGCGATGGAAGTTATCAGTTTAGTGAGCATATAGCGTCTGATGCCAATATGATAATCGATGATGTTGAAGTTGCATCATTAAGAGCAAGTGGGAATATTTTTGGAAATACCTATAAATGGCAGTTTAAAAATAGTGATAGCGTTGATACATATGTTATTATAAACGCAATTATTGATGGTAAATGGAGTGTAGTTAGAAAATTTGAGCTTGAAGCAGGAAAGTCTAAAACTGATTATTTTGATGTTGAAAATGGGAAAACAATTAGAGTAGCAACGAGAAAAGGTGATGGTAGTTTTAATACAAAAGAATATAGTGTTTTGGATGCAAACATTTTTTTTAACCCCAAAGAAATTATAATGAGTGCAGATAAAGTCGATTCGGGCAAGATAAAGTGGAGATTTTTTAATAAGTCACATGATAAGACTCTGATTAAAATTACTATTGATGGTGAAGACAAAGTGTTGGAAACGCTTGAGTTATTGCCAGGAAAATCGGAGATGGTGCTTGTTCCAATCAAAAGGGGAACGGCGTTTAAATATGAGGTTTGTCAAGGTGATTTGAGTTTTTATGCATATGAGTATGGCTTAAAGGCTTATGTAGACGAAATCTTATCCAGATTAGATGTTAAGATATCAGACTATGAGAATGCATATAGTGATTATAATTGGAAGAAAACTGCTTTTTTGATTGAGGATTATAGGAGTGATAATGGGTTTAGAGCTTTAGCGGTTGATGATTTAAATAAGATTGAACCTTTGGTTGCTGTTCTTTCGGATAGCCAGTTGGATGCATATAAAGAGTATCTTTCTAGGGTTGAAGGTGAGGATAAATATATTACAGATATGCTAAAAACGATTGGAGAAAGTCTTATAGACTTTTTAGGTGCGGATATGGTTGTTGAATAATAAGTTGTAAAAAAAAGGGACGGATTTTATTTTCGTCCCTTTATGTTTATATAAGTTAAAATAAAGAGCAGATTTCATCAACAGCATTTTGAATACGAGCATCTCGTCCTTGCTCGACCTTCCAATGAACATGAGCGCAACCTATAACTTTTGCTCCTTTAGAGGATAGAGCAGTTTTGAACTGTTTTTGTGTGCGGTTTCCGCCAAGCCAAGGTTTCATAAATTGTTGTGTAGTAAGGGTTGCAGCACTGCCGTTTACTTTGTCTAGTGTTGAAAGATAGAATTTCATCACTCTATTTAGTGAGAATGCTTCGACATATGAGGCGAAAACATATGCATCATATCCGCTTATATCAGGCAGAGGTTCAAACAGATCTGGGGATATAGGAGCATCATTTTTTATCTTGCTTTTTGGTGTGATTTTTAGCATATCGACACTGTGACCTTTTTCGATTAAAGCAGACATAGCTTTTTGTGCTACGCTTAGAGTGTTGCCTGTTTGTGAGTAAATAACAATCGCAATCTTCATAAATATTCTCCTTAAAAGTATAATGCATTTATACACCTTATATAATAATACATCTTAAAATAAAGCATGTAAATGGAAAACTTATAAAATAAGTTGTATAATTTTAAATGATAAGCAGTTTTAAAAAAGATAGCAATCTCGGTCAAGATTTAGTGGTTGCTTTTGTTTATACTAATAATTGAAGGGGGAAGGATATGGATAAAACTATGCAGGTTGAAGCGGTTGATCGTGTTCAAGAATATATAAGATGCAATATTAAAAAAAGAATGACTTTGCATGAGATTTCGGTTATTGCGGGTTATTCGCCATGGCATATATCAAAGTTGTTTAAAGCTTATACTGGTAAGACGATTTTTGATTACATTAGGGCGACAAGGCTTTCGCAAGCGGCATTATATCTGCGTGATAATGAATCGGTTGTTTTACAAGTAGCTCTGGATTTTATGTTTGATAGTCATGAAGGGTTTACCAGAGCATTTTCAAAACAATTTGGAATAAATCCGAAAAAGTATGCGACCGACACGCCACCCATAAAATTATTCATGCCTTATCCTGTAAAAGAGAGTATAAATAAAAGGAGCGTTGTTATGAAAAATGATAAGTTAAATACCGTATTTGTTCAAGTGGTAGATAGACCAAAGAGAAGAGCGATCATAAAACGAGGGAAAGCGGCTGAAGATTATTTTGAATATTGCGAGGAAGTTGGGTGCGAGGTTTGGGGGCAACTTTGTTCAGTAAAGGATGCGATAAATGAGCCGATGGGAATGTGGCTTTCTGATGGTCTTATAAAATCTGGAACTTCTAGGTATGTTCAAGGAGTTGAGGTTAAAAAGGATTTTGACGGAGTTATTCCAGATGGGTTTGAGATTATCGAGCTAAAAGCATGTAAGATGATGATTTTTCAAGGTCCAAAATATGATGATGCGGATTTTGAAAATGAGGTGTTAAAAGTTATGGAGGCAGTGAAAAGTTATGATCCAAAGCCTTTTGGGTTTGAATGGGCAGATGATGGTCTAAGATTCCAGTTTGAACCACAGGGAAGCCGTGGCTATATTGAAGGAAAGTCGGTTAGGTTAATTGTTTAAACTATAAAGTAAAAGGGATGGCTTTATAATTATTACTAATTATTTAGACATCCCTTATTTAGATTGTTCTATTTATCGTTTTTTCGTCGTTTTAGATGATTTGCGGCTTTAACCTTATACATATTTGAATCCAAAAGATGTAGATATTCTTCTGTGGATAAATTATCATCATGATAATAATTTGCGCCACCTACGCTGAAATTGAGATTATAGCTATCAGAAGCTTTATTAAATTTATCAAGCTCTGATTTGATGCGCTTAAATATACTGTTCATATCTGCAATTTCTGGATATATGATTACAAATTCATCTCCACCATAACGACCTATATGCGATTTCTTGCCAAAAACATTTTTTAAAATTGTGACAGCGTTTTTTAATGCTTCATCTCCTGCTATATGCCCGTATGTATCATTTATGGATTTAAACGCATCTATATCAATCATAAATGAGCTAAAATCGTTTTTATATCTGCTTTCAATCTTTTCTTGCAGGCGGTTTTCCAATGCGCGTCTATTCAATGCCTTTGTTAAAAAATCAATATCAAGAACATTGTTTTGAATGTTTAGGTATATTATTACTGCGCCAAATGTAAGACTCATAATGATAAAGAATGTACCTAAATTAAATGCCTGTAATACAGCACCTATCATTGGTGAAATTGTAAACAAAAGAAGACTTCTTGTTGTAGAGCTGTGTGTAGGATGACGATATTTTATTATCAGAAACAATGAAGCTAGCATATAAATGGTGCAGATAAGAAAAAGAAAATAGTATATAGTTCCTCTTGTCAGTACGAAATCTTTGCTTATTGTGAAATAATGACCTGTAAGTGGGTTTATAAGAATCATTATTGTATTGAATGCAAAAGGTATTGATGAGTAAAATGCAAACAGTTTCAAATTTGGTCTTGCTGTGTTGACTATCATATATACATATAGAGTCCAAGTAAAAAGGATCATCGGTATAAGTATGTAATTGACAAGAGTGGATAAGTAGACGATCAAATATGAGTGAGAAGAGAAAGTATAAGTTAATATTTCTAAAGTGATAGAAACGATTATTGTAGCTATTATAATTAAAAATAATTTTTGCTGAATACTCGCTGTTTCGCCTCTATTAAAGCAAGTGAAAATTATGATTGCTAGAATCATGATTGATAAAATTTGAAAATCTATCAAGTTGAAAATATCAGGCATTTTATTCACTCCCATTTTATTGATACATAATAAAGAAATTTTTAATTCAGTTTGATATACTTACATTATATAAAATATGTATAAAATTAGCAACGATATTCAACTAATGTATAAAAAGGTTGTAATATGGTCGGATGTCTTTTAGTGATGGTTTTGCCAAATTGAATAATGGTACTATTATGCTATAATACTATTGTGACAAAATACTAAATAATAGCAACGTGTAATGGGAGTAAATTAATGGATAGAAATATAAAGAATAAGGGAAGAGAAAAGAGAGTCACGTCTGGTGGTGGTAATGCAAAAAGACGTGGAACTGGAGTGAATACAGGTGGTCCTGTTGGAAGCAGTTCTGGATATTCTAAGCGTAAACAGGGAAATAGACCTTCGTCTAGCCAAAGCACTTTTAGACCTCAATCTTCATCAAGCACAGGCAGAAGACCATTTAGCTTTAAAAAAGTTCTTATGTGGGCGATTATAATTATCGTTGGATATTTTATACTTAAAAATATGTTTGGTTCATCGGATGGTGGTTTAGGCTCATTGACCGAGGGTTTGATGCCTAGTACATCTGAACAATCGGATCAAACGTCAGTTTATGATGGGGATGTTAACGAAGGTGTGCTTAATACCTCTGTTGATTCTGAGGCTCGTGAGAAACGTACTGTTATTATGGGCGCGGGGCAAGATGTTCACACGATTATGATATATATGTGTGGGACAGATCTTGAGTCGCGTGCTGGAATGGCGACTTCTGATTTGCAAGAGATTTTGGCTGCTGATATCAGTGATAAAGTAAATATTATCGTGGAAACTGGTGGGACAAAGACTTGGAAAAACGATGTAGTCAGCAATAAAACAAATCAGAGATTTAAGTGTACAAACGATGGGCTTGCTCTTTTAGAGAAAGATTTAGGCAAAAAAACAATGACTGATCCTGATACGCTTACTGATTTTATTAGTTATTGTAAGGATAACTTTAAGGCAAATAGATATTCTCTTATCCTGTGGGATCATGGTGGTGGTTCAACTCAAGGATATGGATATGATGAATATGTGCCGAGTAAGACAATGACTTTGGGGCAAATTGACAAGGCTTTGGATAACGCTGATTGTAAGTTCGATTTGGTTGGATTTGATGCTTGTTTAATGGCGACTTATGAAACGGCCATGATGCTTGATAAATATGCTGATTACTTTATAGCATCAGAAGAAACTGAGCCTGGTATCGGTTGGTATTATACTGATTGGATATCTGCTCTTTCAAGCAATACGTCTATGAGCACTCCCAATATAGGTAAAAACATAATAGATGACTTTGTCGCTAAATGCTATCAAGCAAATCGCATGGATAAAACGACATTATCAATTATCGATTTGGCTGAATTTAGTGGAACAGTTCCGCAAAAATTTAAGGCTTTTGCAAGCACGACGGCTGAGCTTATCGATAGCGATAATTATAAGATCGTATCTGACGCTAGAAATGGATCAAGAGAATTTGGACCTGCTAATGCATTGGATCAAATTGACCTTATTCATCTAGCACAGAATATTGCAACGCCTGAGGCTGATGAGCTTATAAAAACCATTAGACAATGCGTTAAATATAATAAGACATCTGATACGATTTCCAACGCTAATGGAGTTTCTATATATTTCCCATATGATAAACTTTCTAAGCTAGGACCGATGCTTTCTACATATGATGAGATTGGAATGGACTTAGAATATAGTGAATGTTTAAAGAGTTTTGCTAACTTAGAGGCTGGTGGACAGCTTGTATCAAGCGGCAGTCCAAATCCGATGGGATCGCTGCTTGGATCATTGGGTGGATCAAGTAGTAGTAGTGGAATGGACATGATAGGAAATCTTTTGGGCGGTCTTGTTTCAAACGGTGGCATAGGGGATATAATTGGCAATGTAATCGGCGGTGATGATGAAGCTCAAGCGGATAACTGGGTTGATACTGAGCAGATGCAACAATCACAAGAGTATTATGAAAATAACTATATCGATAGTGCAAATATCGTTTTAGCTGAAAAAGATGGTGGATATGTTATCGATCTTTCCGATAAAGAATGGGATGTTGTTCAAAGCATCAATCTAAATGTTTTCTTGGATGATGGTGATGGTTTTATCGATCTTGGTATGGATAATGTTTATGAGTTTGATGATGATGGAGACTTGATGGTTGATTTTGATGGTACATGGATTGCGATCAATGGTCAAATTGTCAGCTATTATTTTGTATCAGAAGAATATAAGGGTGATGATTATACAATCACAGGCAGAGTTCCTGCAATGCTTAATGATGAGCTTGTTAACTTGATGTTGGTGTTTACTGATGATGTTCCATATGGGCAGGTTGTTGGTGCAAGAAAGCTTTATATCGACAATCCAGATACTGTTGCTAAAGGTTTGATGGAGATAGAAGATGGAGATAAAATAGACTTTTTGTGTGATTATTATACTTATGATGAAGACTATGATAATAGCTTTTATCTAGGAGAGCAGATGACTATTAATAGTGATTTGGTTATTAGCAATGTAGATGTGGGTGATGTTGATTGTAAGGTTACATATCAAATTAAAGATATTTATAATAACACTTATTGGACACCAGTGGTTAATTATCAATAGATTTGGATTTTGAAAGCTGAAATTAGTAGATCAAAAAAGTAAAGCCTTTAAACTTTATTGTTTTTAGGCTTTTTTTATGCTGATTATTGTTGATAAATTATTAACAAAGTCTTATTGAAAAGCTAATAATTAACTGCTATGATAAATCCATTGATGAAATTTGAGGAGTTATAAAATATGAAAGTAGTAGTTATTAGTGCTAGCCCTAAAGGGAAAAACAGTGTTTCGCTCCAATCAGCAGAGTTTTTAAAAAGGCATAATCCACAAGATGAGTTTGATATTATTCATGTTGGAAACAAAGTTAAAAAGTATTCTGATGCTGAGGCTATGGATGGATGTATTGAAAAAATGGCAAACAGTGATCTTATTATTTTTGTTTATCCAGTATATACTTTTTTAGTGCCATATCAGTTAGCAAAATTTATAAACTTTTTAAAACAAAGACCGAATGCATCTAAATTAGAAGACAAATTTGTATCGCAGATTTCGACTTCTAAACATTTTTATGACACGACTGCTCATAGATATATCATTGAAAACTGCGATGATTTGGGTATGAAAAGTATCACAGGATTGGCGGCTGATATGGAAGATCTGCTTTGTACGGATGGAGTAAATCAGCTAAAAGATTATTATAAGTCGGTTCAATTTGCGGTTAAACACAATATATATAATCATGTTGCAAGGTCGACAAAATCGGATTTCGATTATATATATTGTGGTGGCGTTGAGGCTACGCCCAAAAAAGAAGGGTTTGATACCGTGCTTGTAACTGATTGCACAAGTGAGAATAAATCATTAAAGGCTATGATTGATGCTTTTATTGATTCATATGAATATAAAGTTAGAGTTGTAAATATAGCAGATTTTAAGTTTTCTGGCGGATGTCTTGGTTGTTTTGAGTGTGCTACTGATGGAATGTGTGTTTATAAAGATGGCTTTGAAAATCTGCTGCGTAATGAGGTGCAAAATGCACATGCGACTATAATTGCTGCATCTATCACTGATCACTCGCTTGGTCCGATTTTTAAGTGTTATGATGATCGTCAATTTTGTAATGGGCACAGAGTTATGACTAAGGGTAAGTCTGTTGGATATATTTTGGATGGCAACCTTTCAGCTGAACGTAATTTATTGGATGTTATTGAAGCTAGAAGTGATGTTGCGCATATGTATCTATCAGGGATTGCTGTTAGTGAGAGTGCAAGTGATGACAAGATAACTAAATCAATTGTAAAACTTGCAAAATCCACTGCATTTAGTTTGGAAAATGCACTAGTTAGACCTCAGAGCTTTTTTGGTATTGGTGGTATGAAAATATTCCGTGATTTGATTTATGTGATGCGTGGATTGATGAAAGAGGATCATGAGTTTTATAAAAAGAATGGAGCGTATGATTTTCCTCAAAAGCAAAAAGGCATGATTATAAAAATGAAACTTGCGGGTTTGATTATGGCGATTCCAGCGGTTAAAAAGAAAATTGGTGGTACGATGAATGAGATAATCTTAAAGCCATATAAGCAGGCGATTGAAAAAGGATAGTAATATTAAAATATTCGGAAAAGCCTTAATTGCGAGTTTAGTAGTTAAGGCTTTTTAGCACAAAAAAATAAATTCTGTAAGGTAGAAAAATTAGTAAGAAATCATTTATCAGGGGAGATATTTGCTAATACTAATTTTACTACATAAACAGAATCTATAAGTTCTTACCCATAATAACATACGAAATATCTTTATATGATGAGTATTGTAATAACTTAAAGTTTGGATGTCAAAACTTAAAGTTTTGTACTGCTATAATGCTAATTATTGTAAAGCAATACTTTTACTTCAAATGCATTTTTTGATGTGTCGATATCTAAAAGACCATTATATTTTTTTACAATATCAGTAACGCTCAACATCCCTTTTGCTTTTTGTTCTTTGTTCGTTCTTGTCGTCATTAGATTTCCATTTTTGTCATAGAGTAGATGTCCGTTATAAGGGTTGTAAACGCGTATCCATAGCATTTTTTTTTCAGAAGTTATGGAGTATTTTATCGTCTTATTTAATAGGAGTTTTGATGTAGCATTTATCGCATTATCGAGCAGATTTCCTAATACTACGATCAAGTCATTTGTTTCGATAGTGATATTTTCAGCCAAATTTATATCCGCATCAAAATCTATACCTTTTTTCATTGCTGTGTACATTTTATAGTTTAAAATGCTGTTTAGTGCAATGTTTTGAGTGCAAACTAAATTCTCTTCGCTTTTATCAAAGTCATAAACTTTTTCTAAGTATGTTATGGCATCATCGTTTAAGCCTGCATTTATCATATCCCGTATAATTAGCATATGGTTTTTAACGTTATGTCTAAATGTACTGTTTTCATCATAAATTTCATTTATCTTTTTAAACTGATCTGCATATGCGGTATTTTGTTCCTCTAATAGTCTTCTATTTATATCCGTTTGATGACTTTTTGAGATAACTTCGTATAAATAAAACGCAACAAAATTAGATACTAATAACGATGCTACACTTAAATAAGTTAAAAGTCGACTAGTTACTATTGGATAGTTTACTTCATACAGTAGCTGCATAACGCAGATTGAACTGAATGGTATTATAAAAACTGCAAGCCATTGTATATGTGATAGTTTTTCTCCAGATTGGATGCTTTTAAAATTAGAAAATAGCAATGCGACAAAATACAATGCTAATAGGCTTATAACATAGTTATATTGTATTGGTAAATTTTTAAAAGTTATAAACACTATCCACTCGACCATTCCTCTTATAATGAAGATGAAAAATAGATTTAATATTTTAACCCATATTTTTGATTTGTAGTTTAGTGTGATAATAAATAGCATTACAAGATTAGATACTAAGTTAATTGGTGGGCTATTATAACTTAAATAGAAAAATGAAATTACAATAAAGCTAGCGGCATAGCTTAAAAACTCTAATATTTTATTCTTGCTATTCGATTTAAAGAAAACTCTAATTAGCATGTATGAAACATAAGTGCCTAGTATATTTGTTAGTAGATATATTATGTTCGTAATATTCATCGGTGTTTACCCCTTAAACCTTTTATCGAGTAATTTTTTTCTGACTTCTTTCCTATGAGATTGGCTGATAGGTATTTTATCACCGTTTGACATCAACAGCTCTTCATACGTACTTTCCTTAATCCGATTGTAGTTTATAATATATGATTTATGAACAGCATAAAACATGTCATTGTCTAATTTGACTATAAGGTCGGATAATTTTCCATAAAAATAATCATTACCATATGCCGCAACAATCTTAACCTGTCTGCCACAACTTTCAAAACAGATTATATTATTTACTGGTATTTTTTCTTGCTTATTTTCTTTAACATAAGTGAAATATTTATTAGGTTTTTTTAGTAGTGAAATTGCTGTGTTTATAGATTCAGTAATATTTTCTTGCGATATGGGTTTGATTAAAAAATCCATTGCTCTAACTTTATGAAGATCAAATGAGTAGGATTTATGAGCAGATACAAAGACTATTTTTGTATGTTCATCTTTTAGAGTTTCTCTTATAGTTTTTCTAACTTCTATTCCGCCTATATTTTTCATTTCAATATCGAGGTATATAATATCGAATCTATTGCCGTCATTTAGGTATTTTATAAGCTCTTGACCATCGTTGAAAACATCAACAGATAATATATAATTGATTGTTGATTGAACAACCTTTAATTTTTTCTCTAATTGTTGGCACATATAATCTTGATCGTCACAAATTGCTATGCGTAAAATAGTTATCACCTCGTAATGTTTTTATTATAAAAAGATTTGTCATACTAATTATACTATAAAACCATGTTTTAGTAAAAAAATGATTGATAAAATATAAAAAAACCAACATCTTGATCGATAGGTAAGATGTTGGTTTGTATAATGGTTTAATTGTAGTGGATGGGGTTATTTATCAGCATTATTCATATATTTTTCAAAGACTTTTTCGCCTTCTGATGCCCACCATTTTTCATACATTGCTTCATAGTCTTCGTTGCCCTTTTCATCTTTGGCAGTTTGAGTTTCATCCTCGAAGTTGCCGTATTCTTTTTCTACTTCTTTGCGGATTTCTTTTTCTATCTCTTTTCCAATCTCGCCTCGAATACTTGGTCTTTTTTTCTTCTTGCAATTATCATCAGAGTGTCCATTACCACCACCCATTCTTCCAAACAGGATGGAAGACAGTGCTAGTAGTCCAAGACCTTGCCAATATGTGATTTTTATAAGTCCGAATATCATAGGCATTAGCCAGTTCCAAAGTAGCATTATTACAAAGCCTAAGCCCACAACTACTATGATTCCTAATAGTATAAAACCGATGATTTTTAATATTTTCATTACTTGTTCTGGTGATTCACAATCGTTATTTTTAGTCATTATATTTTCTCCTTTATTTTCTTAATAGTTTAAATACTCTAATATACTTGATCGAAGTTTTTTAATTGCTCTGTTTTTTCGTGAAAGCAGAGTGCCGAGCTTTATGCCAGATTCAGCTACAAGCTGACTATAACTTCGGCCTTTGATTTGCGTTTCGACAAACACATACTTTTGATTTTTATCCAAGTTGTCGATCGCTTTAAAGATTACTCTTTTTAGCTCGTTTGCTAAGACTTCTTTTTCGATAGAGTTTGATAATTGATTAATTTCATCATCATAAAGTGTTTCTCTGTTGCTTTTTTTAAAATGATCCTTTGCGCCATTTTGCAGAGAGGTGTAAACATATGACGTAAGGTTTTTTATGCCGCCTAAGTTTTCGCTTTTATAGAGCAGTTTCATTGCGGTAAGCTGGATTATGTCTTCGATATCGTAATCGTTCAAGTCGACAAATCTTGATTTCAAGAAGCGTCTGAACCATTCATAGTTTTCTTCGAAGACTTGACCTATTAAAGATTTTTCCAACTTCTCCCCCGCAGGCTGAGCCTGCACCCATTGACGCGAATAACGTTTTGTGGGTTTTCTAAATTTTACTCCGCGTATGTTCTTTTTGTTACTGATGCTGATTAGATACTTTCAGGCTGAGCCTGCACTTTTTGACGCGAATAGCGTTTTGTGGTTTCCTCAATTTGACTCCGCGTAAATTCTTTGTTGCTTGTACTTTGGTGCATAGTTATTGCTTTTTTGATCAAAGTTCTTTGTTTTATAACCGGTTACACTAATAAGACGATTGAGATGCTAATATATTCCCAAAAATTTCATTTTTCTTATTTTTTTATTTTTTGTATGTTGATTTACATGATTTGCACACTATTTCGAAATTATAATCTGATAAATGACCATCGACGGTGCTAAATAGTGGGCTTAAATCATTTGGACAGCATAGCCGATTTTTGATTTTAATCAATGGCTTGTTAGATTGTTTTTCTTTTCCATCTTTTTCGCCTAGCTCAAACTCTCCAGATTTTCCACAATTGCATGAGAAGTTGAATTTAAAATAGTCGTAAGTTGTATAGCATAAATAGCCGACAGTATTGTCACAGGAGCCACAGTACATCCAACTTCCGTAGTTTTTTAACATTCTGCCATTTGTGATTTTTTTGAACTTTTGTGTTTTCATATATTATTCCTTTATCAAACGATTGGATTTGCACTATATTCAAAAGAGGTTAACACTTGTTTTAAAATCTTTAAGCCACGCATTAACTCTTCGTTTGTTTTTGCGGAACTAAGAGCTATCCTTATTGCATTGTGCACATTGTGCGTTCCAGCAGAGAACCTGCTTGCAGAAAAAATTTGCACGCCTGCTTTGAGTGCTAATCGTTCTAGTTCACTACAATCCCAATCATCAGGAAGTTCTAGATATCTGAACATCGAGTGGATAGATGGGATTACGTTATATGATGAAAATTCTTCGTCGAAGATTTCATTTCGTTTTTTCAAAATCTCTAGTTTTGCGTTTGTAATAAGCTCATATCTGGAGGTTGATTGTAATAGCGATATTATCTCCGCAGTATATGGTGATGACATCCAAGTTATGTTGTTTAACCCTTGTTGCAGTTGTTTTGTGTACTTTTCTGGTGCGACAACATAGGATATTCTAAATGTTGGGCTGATTGCTTTGGATGTACCGTTTATATAAAAGCTGTTTTTTGGCACATATCCGCTGATTGGCATGATTTTATCAGTGACGGTAAAGCCGAATGTTGCATCTTCAATCAGCAGTAAATCATATTCCTTTATTACCTCAGCAATTTGATGTCGTTTTTTTTCACTCATAACGATGGATGTTGGGTTATGGCAATCTGGCATAAGATAGATGCCGCGTATGTTCTCTCGTTTACAAGTTTTTTTAAGCTCATCCACATTCATTCCGTTTTTATCACCAGTAACTGGCACTAAGATTATGCCTAAATATTTAGCTAAACTCTTTAGTCCAGAGTAAGTGAATTCATCCACGATTATTCTATCACTTTTATTAAAAGTGCTGAGTAATATTACTGCCAAAGCATTTTGTGTGCCAGAAGTTATTAGTATATTTTCGGCTTTGGTATTAATTTTGAATTGATTTAACCAGTTTGCCGCAATATAGCGATGTTTTAAAAGTCCCTCTGGAGGGCAATATTTAAGTGCGATATTATAGTCGATATTTGCTGATATCTCTTTTATATGCGATTCAATAAGTGGATTTGTTTCATATAATGGAAGAGCCATACCCAAGCTTATTATATTGTTATCGTCATGATCGGTAAGCAGGCTAACAGGAAGTCCAGCACTTCCGCTTACAAAAGTACCTTTTCCGATGACGCCTTTAATAAGCCCCTTTTCTTCGCAAAGTTTATAGGCTTTGGTAACGGTACCATGATTGATGCCTAAATAATTTGCTATAAGCCTTTGTGGCGGAAGCATTTGTCCATGCTTTAATTTTCCATTTTGAATATCATCTTCAATAGATTGTGCGATCGAGATGTATTTAGCTTTTGAGCTTTCTTTGATGGTTGGAACATATTCGATTTCGTTTCCGTAATAGTTAATCATATTATTATCCTTGGTTATATCCTCGATTGTAGGTGGTACAATGTGGCTATTGTACTGCTATGTGTTTGAGTATATAATAAATTCTATTAAAAGAAAAGAAAAAATTATTTATATATATTGGAGGTAGAATATATGTTACAAATGTTTTTATATGCTATAAGTATAATGTACACACCAGGTCCTGTTGTGCTTGTCAGTATCAATCAGGGTCTTAATAAAAAGTTTAAAAGCACCATTGGATTTTTCTGTGGAGTTGGAGTAGCCATGTTCGTATGGCTTATGATTTTTGGCTATACAGGTGAAAGGTTTATTAAAACGCAATATCTGATATATATCAGCCTTGTTGGAGGCTTGTATATGATATATTTGGCTTACAAGATTTTTAAAACTAAAATTGATATTGAAAAGGTTGATGAAGGAAAAAATCTCAAGTTTAAAGATGGATTCTTTATGCAGTTTTTTAACCCAAAGGCGATTTTGGCAGCACTTCCGATTGCGACGATTAATTATCCTATAAACAATATAACTGGGATTAAAATAACGATTGTATCGTTTATATTTATGTTTATTGTTTTTGGATCACCTGCTCTTTATTGTCTTGTTGGTCAATTCTTTTCCAAGATTATTAGAAACGGCAAAGTTTTAGCTATATTCAATAAAGTGATGGCATTATTGCTTTTATATGTTGCTTTTACAATCCTTAAAGATCATGTTTATTTGGTTTATACAGGGGTTAATGCGTATTAACGATTAAATAAGAAGGAAATAAAAGAAGCTCAGTGACTAAAATCGCTGAGCTTTTGTATATTATATTTATTGTTTAGATGGTAAAATCTCTTGTAAACATAGTATCACCTTCGAGCAGACTCTCGATTGTATTAAATCCTAATTGAGCCAAAAGTTCGATTACATATGGGTTGTCAACAGGTGTTTTATATGTTGCTTTATCGCCGTAATTATTTACAAACTCAGTGCCTTTTTCTTTATCGATCAAAGCCTTTGGTCCGCCAACACATCCACCGACGCATCCCATACCTTCGATAAAGTTTGCGCTAATATCTCCAGCAACAAGATCTTTTAACAGGTTTTTGCAAGCCATTACACCATCTGCTTGGATGGATTTAAGTGGTATTGATCTTTCTGGTTTTAGTCTATCAAGAGTGGATTGTACGGCTTGGCTTACACCAGCGGTTCTTGCATAAATAATACCAGCCTTTGAGGAATGATCTTTAATGTCTTCTTTGAAATCCTCAGGATGGATATTGGCTACATCAAATACTTGCTTCATCTCTTGAAAGGTAAGAACGTAATCAGTTGCATCCTCGATATCCTTGTTTTTAGCCTCAGCTTTTTTTGCAACACATGGTCCGATAAACACAGTTTTTGCATTTGGATGCAATTTTTTTATCGCTCTTGCACAAGCAGTCATTGGTGATACTGCTGGCGGAAGGTGAGGGACTAGTTTATGATAAACTTTTTTTATCATAGCAATCCACATTGGACAGCAACAACTGGTTAGCATAAAATCATCATCGTCTTTTATCGTTTTATCAAACTCTAATGCCTCTTTTAAGGTTAGAATATCAGCAAAAAGTGCAACTTCGATTAAACCCTCAAAGCCAATATTTTTAAAAGCGGTTCTAAGCATTCCTGGTGTAACGTCGTTCATGAATTGTCCTATATATGCTGGAGCAATCATCGCATAAACTGGTGCGGATTTATTTTTTAGCATATCAAGAACAGGAATAAACTCTTTAACTTCTGCTAAGTTGTTCGGCTTACATCTGCTTAAACAATCGCCGCAACCAACGCAGTTTTCCTTTGATATTTCAATACCGCCGTCGGTGCTTTTGTGAATTGCATCAAAATCGCATGAATTTATACATGCCTTTTGTTCTTCGTTTGAGCATGTGCATTTGTCTAGTTTTATGATGGCTGGATATTTTTCTGGTTTTAACAAACAATCCAGATGATTTTTATCGACATCAGGATCTGAATTTATTTCGCTGATTTCGGTGTCCAGTTTATTGTTCATTCCTGCGTTTAATAATCGATCGTACAAGGATTCGAATGATGACATGAGAGTCTCCTAAAATGTAGATTTTTTGTTTCGATAGATAAAGTATATCACACGCGGTTTTGCTTTACTAATCAATAGGTAGTATTTATATCAGTTGCGATAATTATTATAAGGACTAAAAAAAGCACCGAGATTAGTCGGTGCTTTAGGTATTTTGCTTAAAAATTATTTCTTTCTTATAGGAAGCCAGACTTCACATTTATAGTTTTCTGAAAACTGGTCGCCTTCAAAATATACTTCTATATCAGGTGCATCCGCATACTCATAGCCAGAAGTTGGGAGCCATTGAGTGATTATTCTCTTTTGTAAATCCTGTATTGCATTTGGCATTGCACCTATACATTCAAAAATTGCCCATGTTGACTTTGGAACGATGTATTCTGTCATGCTATCATCGATGTCTTTATCAGATGCGACGCTGATATAATAGTCAAAATCCTTGCCGTTCATACACGTTGAAACGCCTAAAAGTCCATATGGTGCACAGTTATTGAGTGCGATAATCTCTGGGATTTTTCCACTCATGGTAGTTTCTTGCCAAAACTTTGGCACTTCGTTGAAATTCTCCTCTATATTCATTTTATAATGTTTGCTTACTCCTATGATCCTAAAAGCTTCTTTCTTTACAATCTTGTAATTCATTTGTGCTTCTCCCTTGACAGAAATTTGGATAGTAATCTTAGGGAATGCTTTTAATATGGTTTCGTTATCCTTTGCTTTTGAAGGTGGGATGCCATGAACAGACTGAAAAGCTCTGTTGAATGAAGTTGGAGAATCGTATCCGTACTTATAAGCAATATCAATAATTTTTTCATCTGAGGATTGCAAATCAAAAGCTGCTAGTGTCATTCTGCGATTGCGGACATATTCTGATAGCGAGATATTTGCTATATACGAAAACATTCGACTAAAATGAAAGGACGAACAGCATGCAATTTTAGCTGCTTGTTCATAATCAATTTTTGTCTCAAGGTTTTGTTCGATATAGTCTAGTGCTTTATTCCATTGGTTTAACCATTCCATTGTTATTACCTCCGTTTATAGTCAAAGTATAATATAATTGTATCATATTTTCCTCGCAATTTTTGCACGATAATGATAAGCTTATCAACCATAATGTGTATGTTTTGTTGAGAAATGGTTAAGTTATATATGGTAATGTTAACCCTGTGTAAATTATTGAATAGATTAAGCATTATATTGTTTTATGGGATGCGTTTTTATTGACTTATACTTGATATAATATTAAAATTAAGTATTAGATATTGTTTATACTATAGATAGATATAAAGTGTATTTGTTAATTAAATAACGCAATATTCTAGAAGAAAGTCATAGTACGTTGTTGATAACAAATAACAAATAGTTGCATTAGCGGTAAAGGGGTTTGCGCTATGAAAATTTTATTAGTAGGTAATGATCGATTTATTGCTGAGAGTTTGGCTAATCGATTTTTATTAGAGGACGATCAGGTATTTATTTTAGGTGAATTCAAGTCGGGTCTTTCTTCTAAGTTAACAAAAAAAGTTAAACATTACGAAACAGACCTTGAGTCTGAATCTTGTAATGATTTATTTAGTATATATATACCAGATGCGGTAGTTTATTTCGATAATGCACAAAGAAATTGCATAAGCGATATGGTCTTAGATGAGGTTAATGAGCATGTTAGCCGATTTATGAATATATTTTCACTTGCATCTTTTCACGCTATTAAAAAATTTATTTACATTTCATCGATAGAGCTTTATGAAAATACCTGTGTATTCCCTGATGAACAGGCACAAGTAAGATCTGATAATCTATGGGAAAGTGCTCATAGCCTTTGTGAACAACACATATTAAATATGAGCTTGGCAGGAAAGATTTCTCCACTTATTCTTAGGGCATCCACAATATATGGTCCACATCAAGAAAGCGTTAACAGTGAAATTTCATTTTATATAGACAAGATTTTTAATAGCGAAGATCATTCGATTGAGGCTGTTAAAACCGATAGAGATTATATCCCAAGAGATTATATTTTTGTAGACGATTTTACTAGATCGGTTTATTTAAGTACGAATACTAGCGCGCATGGAATCATGAATATTGCTAGTGGAGTAAAAGTTAAGATTTCGGTAATAAAGGAATCTATTAAAAAGATTTATGCAAATTTGCACCCAGAAATTATAAATAAAAATATAGTCGAAAGTGTTGATGTGTCAAAAGCTGCAAGTATTATGGATTTTGTTACTTATACCGATCTTTATGATGGGTGTTTATCGGTTGTCAATTTTAACAAACAAAGGCGAACAAAAGAAAAAAAATTATCCATCTTTGAAAGATTTAAAAATTATCTAAAAAAGAGTAAAGAAAGAAGAAAGCTTAGTGGATTTAAAATTCAGATGCTTATTTACCTTGAAATATTATTGATGTTTGCTTTTGTAGCATATTTGACCATGTTTAAAGATATCACAATGTTATTTGGATATATTGATATTAGAGTGTTGTATATTCTAATAGTAGGTGCGGTGCATGGAATGAGGCAATCATCGATAGCTATTGGGCTGTGTATTTCGCTACTTTTTTATGAGTATATAACAGATGGCTATGATATGCTTGTGCTTATTTATGATTCTGATATTATGGCAGCGATATTTGTTTTCTTGCTTTCTGGAATGGTGCTTGGGTATTTAAGCGATAGAAGCAAACTGGAAGTAAACGAAGTTAAAAAAAGTGAAGCAAAAACAGCAAATCAGTTGGAACATATCAAAGGTATGTATTACGATAGCTTGCGTGTTAAAGATTCACTTCAAGGTCAAATATTCAATTCTGAAAATAGTTATGGTAGAGTTTTTGGTATAGTATCTTCACTTGATAGCTTAGATTTTAACAAGCTTAAAGGCGAGATTATTAGAGTTACTGAAGATATTATGGAAAACCACTCTATTGCTTTATATATGTTTGGAAGAAACAAAACGTTTTTAAGATTGCTTTCAAAATCCCAAGGTTTTGAAGTTGAGCAAAAATCCATCGTTGCTAGTGATAGTTTAGAGATTCAAGAGATGATGAGGACGAAAAAGATTTTTATTAATAGAGATGTGGATAGAAAATCTGAGATGTTGATGGCGGCTCCAGTAGTATATGATGATGAGGTTATTGCGATTGTTGCTATGCATGAAGCGCAGCTAGAGTTTTTAACATTGAGTTATCAGAACTTATTCAGTATCACGATGAATTTGGTCAATCAATCAATTGTGCGTGCATACAGATATCAAAAAGCGCAAGAGGATGAGTGGTATGTTGAAGGAACAAACCTTTTAAAAACAGAGCATTTGATGGAAAAGATTTCACAAAGCAGCGAGATGCAAGATCGTGGTGTTTCAAACATTGTTGTAATTGAGGTTGAGATCGATGATGTGCATGATTATAAAGAGATTGTTCCAAGGATGATAAGAGAGTTTGACCATGTTGGATATGATGAAAAAGGTCGTATGCTTGTTCTTTTAAACAATACGACAAAAGAAGAGTATGCTTTTGTACAAAAAAGGTTTGAGTCAAATGGAGTTAATGTAAAGATGTTATCTGAGGTGATGTAGTTATGGCTTTTGAGGGTTTATTTGATAAGCAATTATTGATTGCTTTGCTAGTCATACATGTCATATTTTGCGGTGTATATTTAATCGCTTTTGGTAGAAATAAAATGAGGCTTTGCCTTTTTCCGATAGTTTTAGTTGTTCCTTATTTGGGTATTTTTATTATTTTAATAGTGCATATTGGTGCAAAGCTTGGAAAGCAAGAGATTGAATATGCACAAGATGAAGTCTTTTTGGTTGATGAAAAGATGGAATATGTAAGCCAGCTTAATGGACACAAAGAGATGAATATTGTTCCTGTTGAAGAGGCTTTGATAATGAATGAAAAATCCGTTCAGCGATCTGTTGTAATGGAGATTGCAAAACGAGATCCAGAAAAATATCTTAGCAATCTTAAAAGAGCATTGATGTCTGATGATACTGAAACTGCTCACTATGCTGCTTCTAGTATTACAGAGCTAAAAAGAGGATATGATAAAAAATTATTGAATGCAAAAGAGCAATATGAGAAAGATACAACAGCTACGATACATAGACGCGAGTATATAAATATGCTCAATACTATTATTAAGGCAGATCTTATTATTGATAATATTAAACAAACACATATAGAATCACTTATTGATATACTTATAACCGACATAAACACGAGTGAAAATCCACCACATGATAGTTTTGAGATGTTAGGGCAGTATTTGGTTGAACGTGGCGATTATGAACAAGCAAAAAAATGGGCACAAAGATATCAAGAATACTATTCGCGTAGTGATAGACCGTTAAGGCTTAAACTCAATATCGCTTATAAGACAAAAGATAAGAAGATGTTTTATGATATAAAACAAGCGATAGAAGAGGCACAGTTTCCGATTACACAAAAAACGCTCAAGATAATAGAATTTTGGAGTAGAGGTAAAAGTAGTGAGTAAAAGATTGTTTGAGAGTAGACAAATATATTCCTTACTAATAATTGTTATTATGATTGCAATAATACTAGTGCTTTTAAGCTATAATTTTTTTCTAGAGTATGATGCAAGAACTAATGAAAAACTGAATCCAGTTTTGAAAAACGAAAGTTATAGCGCGGTTGCTAACCCAGATGAGAGAACATATCATATTATTTATGACGAAGAAGATGCGATGAACGCTATAACAAAAGATGGTATTGAAAACGTTTTAAAAACACTCAAGGTTAAATATACGGTATCATTGACTGATAATGTCAAGGATATTGCTAGCAAAGACTATATGATTTTGATAACGAAAAATTGGTATGGAAATAAAGAAACAATAGACATGCTGATGCAAAAAACAGCGGATGGTGCATCGCTGCTCATCGTTGGATTACCGCATGATGACTTGTTGTTTTCTAACTATGCGAGAAAAATAGGAATTTATGAGATTGGTGATTATCGTGCATGTGATTCCTTAAAAATAACCGATGACTTGGTACTAGGGCTTGAAAAAGGAGATGTTTTAAGTTCGGTTGTAACTGAAGATGTGATTTTTGATATTCATACTTTTGATGATGCTAGAGTATATGTTACGGATGAATATGGTATTGCGATTTATTATACTATTGATTATGGAGCAGGTAAGATTGGTGTCTATAACGGTGATAATCTGTTTGAAAAATATTATTGTGGGTTTGTTACTGGAATCTTAGGTACGCTAGATGATAATTTTATCTATCCGATCATAAATACGGGAATTATGTTTATAGATGATTGGCCAGGTCCATTTAAAGGATCGAACCCTATTACACAAGAGCAATACGGTATGGATTTGGATGATTTTCTAAAATATATTTGGTGGCCAGACATGATGACGCTTGTCGGCAAATATGGCGTTGTTTATACTGGACAATATGTTTTGACGTATAATGATATACAAAAACCTCCATTCGATATTGGTAAAGCTATTTTTGATATACCTATGTATTCTTTTGGACAGCAGATAATAAAAAGCGGTGGTGAGCTTGGATTGCATGGATATAACCATCAGCCATTATGGTTTTCTGATTATTTAACTGATGATTATGAGGGGGAATATGAACCTTGGGGTGAAAAGGAAGAGGCGAAGCTTGCTTTAAACTTTGCGGTTGATTCATTAAAAATTGCTTTTCCAAAATATCAGATGGGTTGTTACGTTCCACCTTCAAACATTATTGATGATAAGGGAATTGAGGTTGTAAAAGAGGTTATGGGTAGCCCTGTTATAGTAAGTGGACTTTTTAATGGAAATCCACCACAAGAGCCTAGCCATAGCTATGAGGTTATTGATGACGTTATATACTTGCCTAGATTGACATCTGGATCATTCTTGGATGATGAAGCAAAGATGAATTTTACTGCTGGTATGGGGCTTTATGGAGTAGTTTCACACTTTATCCACCCTGATGATGCTGTTGATGAGCAAAGAAATCATGGTATGGAGTGGGAACAAATGCGTCTTGAATATGACAAAATGATGGCATATATTGAAAAGAGATACCCATATATGGAATATCAGACGGCTACTAATGCTGCGAACAAGTTATCCGCATGGTATGCGATGGATTATACAGTAACTTATATGAGCGATTATATAAAAGTAAAGAGTATAAATGCACCACAAGAAATAGAGATGATTTTAAGAACCGATTCACATGTGGTTGAGGGTGAAGGTTATAGTTTTGATAAAGTAAATGATCGAACCTACTATGTGAAGATTTTTGAGCCAGAAGTATTGATCAATTTGGAAGGTGAGGATTAAGATATGCATATTTGTTTATTTTGTGAAGGCTCTTATCCTTACGTTGTTGGTGGCGTTTCCAGTTGGACGCACAGCCTTATTGGTGCAATGCCGGAGCATGAATTTACTATCGTTACGCTTTATCCTTTTGAAAAAGACAGAGGAAAGTTTAAATATGAGCTTGCTGATAATGTACGTGAGGTTAAAGAGTGTTTTTTAGATGTGCTTGGGACAGAAAAAGGAAAATATAAACGTAAGTATAGCGTAAAATCTGGTGATATGGAACAGTTCAATCGTTTGCTCAATGGTGGTGATGTTGATTGGGGTGCTCTTTTTAGTTTTTTTGAGAGAAATAAAGAAAGAAACGCTCAAGATTTTTTGATGAGTAAGATGTTTTATGATTCTATTATTGAGACTTATTCAATTGCCTGTCCTCATGCAGCGCTTTCGGATTTTTTTTGGACAGTTCGGTCAATGATTCTACCGCTTGTTGGAATACTTAGGATTGACATGCCAAAGGCGGATATATATCATACGGTTTCTGCTGGATATGCTGGAGTAATGGCTGCGATAGGTAAGCATCAGCATGATGCAAAGATGATACTCACCGAACATGGAATATATACAAGAGAGCGTGAAGAGGAGATTATTGGTGCTAGTTGGGTGCCTGTGCACTTTAAAGATATATGGATAAAGTATTTTCAAATGTTATCACAATGCGCATATCGATACTCCGATAAAGCGATTACGCTGTTTGAAAATGCAAGAGTTATCCAACATGAGATTGGATGCGATGAAAAAAAACAGCTTGTAATCGAAAATGGAGTTAATATAAAAGGATTTATGCAAATGCCCGTGAAACAAATTGGAGTGGATGGGCTGAATATTGGTGCGATAGTTAGGGTTGTTCCGATTAAAGATATATTGACTATGCTACAAGCATTCAGGCTTGTTCGTCAAAAACTGCCGAATGCAAAGTTTTATATTATGGGACCTAATGATGAATCGCCTGAGTATTATGAGGAGTGTTTGGCTATAACAAAGCTTCTTGGTATAATGGATTGCGTTGAGTTTACTGGACGAATCAACATTAAAGATTATTTGCCTATGATGGATGTTATAGTTTTATCTAGTATAAGCGAAGGTCAACCGCTTACAATATTGGAATCTTTAGCGGCTGGAATTCCAAATGTTGCAACAAACGTTGGGAGTTGTGAAGAGATTTTATATGGTAGGTATGACGATGAATTGGGGATTGCAGGTACTGTCGTACCGATTATGGACTATAAGTCTTTAGCAAATGCGATTGCAAAAATCGTAACAAATAAAGCACTTCATGATTCTATGTCAGAAGTTGGAAGAAAAAGAGTGCAAAAGATATATACAAAAGAGAGATTTATCAACAATTATAAAAAACTATATCAAGAGGTTTTAGATTCGGAGTAAAAACAGATGGCAGGAATAGGTTTTGAACTTAAAAAAATGCTGAAAAAAGGCAGTATGCTGATGACGACGGGCGGATATTTTTACGCTACGTTTATTTCAGTAGGACCGCTTATCGTTTGTGTTGGTTTTTTGGTTATTATCAGACTTGTGCTTAGACAAATGGGCGTTTCGATTATGGATCAAAACATGTTGCTTGGTGGTATAACATATGCTTTTATGGCATCGTTATTTTTCTCTGGAATATTTGGGATGATTCTTTCAAGATATGTTTCTGATATGATTTATACCGACAAGGAGGAAAAGATTTTTCCTTCATTTGTAAGCAGTCTTTCTGTTTGCTTGGCGCTAACAGGAATTTGTGCTTTTGTGTATTTGTTGATTATTGACTTGCCGATTCTATTTGAGGTGCTATGTTATTTTTTGCTTATGGCACTTACCACTACATTTTTTATTATGGTATATGTTTCGGCCGTTAAGGATTATCAGCGTATAACACTTAGTTTTATTATAGGATGTGTATTGGGTCTAGCAGGTCAACACATTCTAAGAGTTGTGTTTGGCGTTGATACTGTTTATGCGATACTTTTGGGTATGACATTTGGATTTATTGTTGCAGCTACTATGCTTGCTGTCAATGTTTATAAGTATTTTAAACACCATGATGATTCTTATTATGATGTATTTAGTTATGTGAAAAAATATCCTAGATTGATATGGATTAATGTTTTTTATATGGCAGGAATTTTTGGTCACAGTATTATGATATGGCAGACTGATCTTGGTCTTGCAATAACAGAGCATATGAGGGTTGCACCAATATATGATGTTGCAGCGTTTTATGCACTTTTAACTGTTACACCAGCTATGGTTATTTTTGTAGTGAAAACTGAAACCAGTTTTTATGATCATTATAAACAGTATATGAAGATGATTGATGGTGGTGGAACGCTTGTTGATTTAAAACATGCGGGTGAGAACATGAGGGACAATATGTATAGTGAGATTTTATCTCTACTGCAAGTGCAACTTATGATAACAGCGCTTTGTATAACTTCGGCGAGATTTGTCTTTCCGAAAATCGGAATGTCAGATTTAGCGTTTGGGATTTTTGGATATATGTGCATCGGGTATTATTGTATAGTGGCATCCAATGTGATATCATCAATTATATTATATTTTGATGATAGAAAATCTTCATTTAGGATTATGGCTGTATTTATAGTATCACATATAATATGCGTTTTGGGTTCAATAATAATGGGTGAAAGAGTATATGGATTTGGATCAACTATTGCTGGAATAATTACTTTGATTTACTCATTTATTGTGCTTAGAAAGATGGTTAAATCACTGGACTATCGATTATATTGTTCACAGCCAATCAATATTAAAAGTGAAGTAGTTAAAACAAACGAATGAATCAACACGGGGAATAGGACATTATGGCAAAGCATCGGTATAGTAAAGGTAAGAAAATTAAATGGGGGATAGCTATTGCTTTTGTGATGATAGCTAGCCTTATTATGGTTTTTGTATCCATGTTGATGCAAAGAAATATTGCGGAGCCAATAGAAAGTGCTGATAATAATATAGAACAAATACAATCATATATGGATAACAGCATGCTTAATGGAGCTGCTTTTTCTGAAAAGGATGTTTATAATACTTATGACGATAAAAAGCTTTATTATGGTTATATCACAGTTTTGCCTACGGTGGACGATAAAACTAATAATAAAGTTACTCTAACTGATTTAAATAATGTTACGAGTGTAAATCAAAATCCTGTTGTTGAGGTTATGTTTCAAGAAGGAACCAGTGAAGGTCCACAAATGGAGATTTATGATTCAACGATATTAAGGGCAAATGCTACTATGAAGGTTAGAGGATATAGCTCTAGAACCACAAGTCAAAAGTCATTTAAAGTCGAATTAAGTGGGGTTTCAAATAGATTTTTGGGTCAAGATAAACTCAATTTTAACAAGCACTTTACAGACCCACTTCGTGTTTCAAATAAATTCTGCATGGATGCGTTTGAACATATTGATGATATGGGTAGTCTTAATACTTATTTTATAAAACTATATATTCGTGATATGTCATCTGGTTTAGATACGGGGTTTGTTGATTATGGTCTTTTTACTATGGTTGAACAGCCAAACAAAGATTATTTAAGAATACATGGTTTGGATAGGAGTGGGGCGCTTTATAAGGCGATCGATTTTTCGTTTAGTAATAATCAAACTGCTATTGTAAGTGAGGACAATCCTTATTATGATAAAGAAGCTTTTGAGCGAGTTTTATCTGTTAGGGAAAATGCTGATCATGATAAAGTTGTTAGCATGATTGATGCGGTAAATGATACAAGAAACAATATCAATGAAGTGGTCAATACTTATTTTAATAGAGATAATTATTTAACATGGATGGCGACAAATATAATCTTTGGAAATACAGATGCAACAGCGAATAATTTTTTATTATACAGTTCAGTAAACTCAAAAACGTGGTATTTTTTGCCGTGGGATTATGATAAAACATTGCTTTACTCTAAGATTGCAATTGAACAGAATGATTTTCCAGCTAGTCTTTATGGATTAGGCAACTTTTGGGGAATAGAGCTTCACAATAGATACTTTAAAGACACTAAAAATATTGAAGATTTAAATAAACGCATCGAAGAGATAATGGAAAATGATTTATCTGTTGAGGATTGTAATGAGCTGACTAGTGAGTATAGAAGGATTGTGGAAGAAGCGGCATTCACTCTGCCAGATGTTGCTCATTTAGAGATAACGGCTGATGAGATGGTATATTACTATGATAATATGTATGATATTTTAAGATATTATGTTGACTTATATTATGAAAACTTAGAACGACCAATGCCGATTTATATGTCCCCTGTTGTTGAAAATAACGGAACTTATTTTTTTGAGTGGGATTATTCGACGGATCTTCAAGGTGATTCGGTTTATTATACGCTGGAAGTTGCAAGGGATTTGGATTTTGATAATATTGTTTATTCTGCTAAGGACATGCTAGATATTAATCATAGCGTAGAATTGGAGCTTGAGCCTGATACATATTACTATCGAGTTAACCTTCGTGATTCTAAAGGTAATGAGCAAATAAACCTAGAAACATATATAGATGATTTTACTGGCAGATGGATGACCGGTATTTCTGCTTTTGAGGTTGAATAGATGGAATATGATGGAATAAAACTCAGGCATGAGGATAAATATTATATTAGTAAATTGGGGCAGAATTTAATTAGACAAAGACTTAAACATGCTATTAAAACGGATGAGAATACTGATGAAAATAATGAGTATCAAGTGACTAGTCTTTACTTGGATGATATGTATGAAAACGCATATTATGAGAAGTTGGCAGGTGTTATGCATAGGCATAAATACCGTATTCGGATGTATAAAAACAATATAAACAAACTTAAACTTGAAAAAAAGGTTAAGCACAATGAATATATAGGAAAGCGTACATGTGCATTATCTAAACAGGAATATGAGGCGATTATATCTGGAAAAGATGCACATATCCTTCTTGATTCCAACAAGAAGCTTTTGCATGAAGTGTTTGCGCATATGAGAATCGCTAGATTATGCCCGAGGGTGATTGTTGAATATGATAGGGAAGTATATATTTTAGATGAGGGAAATGTTAGAATAACTTTTGATCAAAGGCTTAGGGCTGGGATAAAGAGCTTGGATATGACCAAGTTAGACGCGGACATGATCTCGGCCGATATGCAGGATAGGGTTATTATGGAAGTGAAATTTGATGGCTTTTTGCCACCATATGTTAAAGGACTTTTGTCTGTTCCAGGCAGAGAAAGGTTATCAATTTCAAAGTATGTAATTTGTGCAGATATAGAAAAATTATACGGAGGATGCTTTTATGAAGGGCAACACACTATCGTTCCAAGACATATTTAAAAAAGATTTTTTAGCAAATGCGATAGATATATCAGTTATGGATATTGCAACAACAATGCTACTCTCGTTAGCAATAGGAATAATAATATTTTTGATTTACAGATACTCGTTTCAAGGGGTGGTATATAGCCATACTTTTAATTTAACATTATTGGGAATGACATTAATAACTTCAGTATTGATAAGGGCGATAAGTGCAAATGTTGTGCTATCACTTGGTATGGTTGGTGCATTATCGATTGTTCGTTTTAGAGCAGCGATAAAAGATCCAAAGGATATCATGTACCTTTTTTGGGCTATTTCAATGGGTATTACATGTGGAGCTGGGCTTTATTTATTGGCGATTGTTTCGACGGTTTTTATTGGATTGATTTTATTTATTGCTGGAAAATCAAAGACGAGCAGAAAGACGTTTTTGCTTATTCTTAGATATGAATCAAAAGCACATCAAGAGGTTTTGAAAGTTTTGGGTGGGATTAAACACTCTGTAAAATCTAGAGTTGCATCACGTGGTATTATGGAAATGACAGTAGAAGTAAGAAAAGCAGAAAAGGATAATCAAACTGGGTTTATCACACTTTTTTCTACTATCGATGGTGTAGAACATGCTACATTAGTTCGTTATAGTGGAGATTATGCGGAGTAATTAAAAGCTAAAAGATTAAAATTAAGTAATAAAAATATTATAAAAGTACACCTCAACTAAATTTTGAGAGGTGCTTTTTTATTTTATAAGGGAATATTATTTTTCGATAGCAAACGCACGTACAGGTGAGCCGTCTAGACCTTTTAACTTTAATGGAACAGCAAAAAAATCGACATAATCAGTTGTGATTTTATCCACATTGATTAGACTTTCTACGATTAAGATTTTGCGACCTAATAATAGAGTGTGTATCTGCTCGTGTTTTTGTGCATTAACTGATGGAGTTTCGAGTGCTACAAGAGTTATGCCGTTTTCAACAAACCATTTGATGCATTCTTCGCTTAGACCAGGAAAATCTGAAAAATAATCATCACTATCTAAGTGGTCAGCCCAGCCAGTTTTGATTATAACTGTATTTACATCAACTACTTCATCATTGAATTTTTTCAGTTGCTCATATGAGATTTCCTCTAGCGGCTCAAGAAAAGTAAAATCCATGACATATGCTTTGCCGACAAACTTATCGATAGACAGTTCATCGACAGCTTTTGTGCGTTTTAGCCTATGCACGGGTGCATCGATATGTGTGCCTGTATGGGTTCCGATGCAAAATTCGTTTACCAGATATCCGTTTTCATAGTTTTGGTGGTTGGTGATTGTAACACAAGGATCACCTGGGAAGGGTTGGAGATTCTCACATATCTCTTGTGATAAATCGATGATTTTCATATTGACACTCCTTGATATTTTGGATGTCTTAAATTTAAAACTAAGATAAGTTTAGTATAACGCTTTATAATATTACTGTAAAGCAAGGTGGTATCATTTAAACTAGATATGTGAATGATGGGGTATAAATTTAAATAAAAAAATGCCGTATTGCAAAATAATAGCAACGCGGCATAAATTTGTTTTGATTTTATTTATAAAATGGTTGCTTTACCAATGTGAATGCAAGCAAACCTGGACCAGTGTGAACTCCTAAAACAGGACCTACTGAGCCGATTCTTAAATCTGTGATGCTTGGAAGCTCTTTAAATTTTTCCATCAAATGCTTTGCTTCTTCGGCAGCATTTCCGTGCATAACCCAAACTTGAGCTTTTGTATTTTCTGTTGCCTCTTTTGCAATTGATACCATGCGCTTAAATACTTGCTTTTTACCTCTGATCTTATCATAAGTATAGTATATTCCATCTTTACCTATGCTGATTATTGGTTTGACATCTAAAATTGATCCGAAAACTCCAGCAACCTTTCCGATTCTTCCGCCTTTGATAAGATATTTTAGTGTATCTACAACAAAATACACTGAGATTTTATCTCGCATTGCAGGTAATTGCTGTGTGATTTCGCTATAAGACTTTCCTTGCTCAAGCATTTCGGCACAGCCTACTACAAGAGCACCACATCCCAATGATAATGCTTTTGAATCAAATATGCATGATGTCAATTTTGGATGATTTTGCATAGCTAAATCTATCATATTTAAGGTTCCAGAAAGACCAGAGCTTATATGAATTGCTATTACATGAGTATAGCCTTGCTCTTCTAGTTTTGTGAAAAGTGTATCAGCATCTGATATCACCGGTGTTGATGTTGTAGGAATCTCTTTGCTTAGGTTTTCATATACTTCTTGCGATGTGATGGTTAGACCATCAATATACTCAGTATCTTTGTATATAACTTTTAATCGTAAAACATGGATGTTGTATTTTTCTATTGTCTCGTTGTCTAAATCTGAAGTGCTGTCAGTAACAAGAGCGATTTTCTCCATTAGTATTCTCCGTATTTATTAATTTAACATAATATATATCAAAATCTTAGGTATGTTATATTTCATTATACCATCATTACCTCTTTATCAATAGCTTATTTGACATTAAATTTATTCGATTAAAAACATATATATGCATTATTATTCCAAAAAGATACAAAATTAGTATGTTAATGTGATATAATGGAAAAAGTATGAATCAATAGTTTATGATGAAAATGTATGGAGGGTATTTTATGAAAGTGCGCAATATTGTTAAGCGTTCCAATGAGATTATGGAACGTAGTCAGAACTGTTATTTTGGTGTTATAGATGAGGATGGATTTCCGCATGTTGCGACGCGGTCTTTTTGTCAGCCGCCAAGTGTTCATGGATGTTATATAAGTACAAATTATAGTGGGAATTTAGCTAGGACCATTATGAATGATTCAAAGGCGAGTGTTTGTGTTAATAAAGGCGATGATAATATCACGATGATAGGCAATGCAAAAATCATCAATGATAAAAAGATTAAAAAGGATTTCTGGCTAGATTGGTTTATAGAGCATTATCCAGGCGGTAGTGATGATCCAGAATATTGTATTATTGAGTTTAAAACGACTAGGCTGTCACTATGGGTTGATCATCATTCTGAAAAGTTGAATGTTAGGGAAATAAAAGTGTATTAAGAAATATTAATGAAGTTAGATTTGTAAATACTGATTTTTAAGAGTGGTTGAGTAGGTGACGGATGAAAATATGCGTATTCTATATCAACCACTTTATTTTGTTTGATATTTAGCATCATCGGCGAAATTTAAAAAGGTCTTAAATGAAATTATCATCTAAGACCCTTGATATTACTTTTATTATATTGTGTTAAGCTCAACGATTAATGCTTGAATTTCGCTTACAGCATCATCTAAGTTCACTTGCTTGGTTATCTTCTTATCACGAGTAACGATTTCCACACAAGACTCTTTCATATTTCTTGGGCTAACAACAACTCTTATTGGAACTCCCAATAAATCAGCATCCGAGAACATTGCGCCTGGACGTATTTTACGATCATCATAGATGACTTCAGCATTTACGTCTTGAAGTTTTGCATATAATCCATCGGCATAATTTTTACATTCTTCGTCATCAACACGCAAGCAGCAGACATGTACTTGCCATGGTGCGATTGCCATTGGCCATATTGGACCGTAATCATCATGTGAAGCTTCGCATACTGAAGCGACTAATCTTCCAACACCGATTCCATAGCATCCCATAATCGGTGCTTTAGACTCGCCATCTTCATCGACATATTTCATGTCCATTGATTCAGAATATTTTGTTCCAAGTTGGAATATATTTCCGACTTCGATTCCTCTTGATAGAGTTAGTGCTGGTTTTCCACAAACTGGGCAAATTCCGCCTTCAGTAACTTTAGCTACATCAACGTACTTAATTTCGTCCAAATCACGATCTGCATTGAAGCCAGTATAGTGATAATCCACTTTATTAGCACCAACAACAAGGTTGTTAACTCCTTTAATTGACTCATCATATACGATTTGAATATCATCGCTAAGACCATTTGGTCCGATAAATCCAGCAACAATTCCGCTATCTTCTTCGATTACAGCAGCAGAAATATCTTCGCCTATAACGTTTTGAAGTTTTGATTCGCTTATATCCAAGTCACCACTTAAGAATGCTATTACATATTGTCCAGTTGCATGCTTTTGATAAACAACAGCCTTACATGTGTTTTCCATAGGAACTTTAAGAAATTTTGCAACATCTTCTATTGTTGAAGCATTAGGAGTTGCAACCAATTCTAATTCTGCCAATGGTAATTTATTATCATTAGAAACGATGCTCTTAGCCGCTTCCATGTTTGATTTATAATCACATGCACTACAAATTGCAAGTGAGTCTTCACCAACTGGAGTTAGTAGCATGTATTCATGAGATATGCTACCACCCATCATTCCAGAGTCAGCCGCAACGGTCACAACTTCTGGGATGCCAGCTCTTTCAAATATACGATCATATGCTTTTAGACATCTATCATAATATTGCTCTAAATCCTCTTGAGATGTATGGAAAGAATAAGCGTCTTTCATAGTGAACTCTCTTACGCGGATTAGACCAGCTCTTGGTCTTGCTTCGTCTCTAAATTTTGTTTGGATCTGATAAATCATAAAAGGATATTTTGAATAAGTCTGTCCATATTCTCTAACCAATTGAACAGCTGCTTCTTCGTGAGTCATACCCAATACCATTGGGTTTTTATTTCTATCTGTAAATCTTAAAAGCTCGTTTCCTACACTTTCGAGTCTGCCAGATTCTTCCCATAGGCTTGCTGGTAGAGCTACTGGAAACAGAACTTCTTGACCATCGATTTTATCCATCTCTTCGCGGATAATCTGTTCGACTTTTCTAACGATTCTTTTTGTTGGTGTATATAAGGAAAATATTCCGTTTGCTACATACTTCATATAGCCACCACGAATCATAAGTGCATGACTATCGATAACGCAATCCGAAGGGCGCTCCTTAAATCTATCTCCAACTAACTTTGAAATTTTCATATTGTCTCTCCATCTATTATTAAGTATTAAACTTTTTATCAATTATAACGCATAACAGCTTTTTTTGCACTTGTTTAAGGCAAATTGTTTATTGATGATTTAATTAGATTATGTTTTTACCAAAAGATGATTGGATTAAACTTACAGCTAAATCACCAGTCATATTGCTGTTATCAGCAATTGGGTTGAGCTCTACAACATCCAAAGATATGACCTTTTTGCTCTCTGCTAAAAGTTCCATAGCCAGATGAGATTCTCTATAAGTTAAGCCACCCTTTACTGGTGTTCCGACTCCTGGCGCTTCTTTTGGAGTTATTGCATCAAGATCGAAACTTACATGTATGCCGTTTGTACCATTTGATGCGATATCAATGGCTTTTTTCATGGTATCATGCATACCGTATTTGTCGATATATTGCATAGAAAAAACGGTGATATTGCTGGCTTTAAGTATTTCAACTTCTGCTATATCTAAATCTCTAGCCGCGATAATAACTATGTTTTTTTCTTCTACACGTGCTAAGTTATCACGGTCGGGTAAATCCAAGAATCCATTATCCTTGCCTGCGATAGCCGCCAATGGCATTCCATGAATATTGCCTGTTAATGAACTGCTTGAGTTGTTAAAATCCGCATGAGCATCAATCCACACTACGCCGATATTTTTATAATAATCCAACGAAGCCAAACATGACCCAACTGCCAACGAATGATCACCGCCAATTATCAGAGGGAAACGATCGCTTTTGTGTGCCATTAAAACTTTTTTATATAAATCGCTGTTTACGCAAATGATTTCTTTTACATACTTTGATTTCTTGTCATCGTCATTTTGGTTTTCTGGTAGAGGAACATTGATATCGCCGCTATCATGATAGGTCAAATTTAACTTTTCAATCTTTTCTTTTAGTCCAGAATAACGGATTGCGCTTGGTCCCATATCAACACCACGCCTGTTGCCACCGTAATCCATTGGCACGCCTATCATATCAACTGTGTTTTTTTGCATATTGTCTCCTTGATGCGTTAATAATTTTTCAGTGTTTAATTATATCATTGATATAGATTTTTATGCAAACTCAGAATTTAATTTATAAGCTTTATATTCAATAGCAATATTGATTTTATTCATGTTTTAAGTGTGGGGAAATAAGTTTATTAAACAAAGTAAATTAAAAACAGAGGATAATAAACCTCTGTTTTTTGTTGTGTATAATTAATAAATTCTGTGAGGGATAAAACCTTCATTTTCTAAGGCTTGATATATCTGTTTGATATGATCATGACCGTTTGTTTCGACAGTGATTTCTAATCTAACATTACTATATCTATCATTTGATTTAAACTGGTTATGATCAAGCTGTATAACGTTTGCACCTTCTCTGGCTAATATCTCAGAGACTTTTAAAAGTTGACCTGGTTTATCGGGTAAATCCACAGCTATGCCCAAGATTCTTCCACGAGTGATTAGTCCGCGGTTTATTACTGAGGATATTGTTACAACATCCATGTTGCCGCCACTTACCAGACATACGATTTTCTTATCTTTGCCTTCTATCTGTTTTAATGCTGCTAAAGAAAGAGCGCCTGCTGCTTCTGCTACAATCTTATGTCGTTCCATAAGTAAAAGTACGGCTTCACTTATGTCTTTTTCTTGAACAGTTATTATATCGTCAACATATTGCTTTACGATTTCAAAGGGAATGTTTCCTGGGGTTTGAACAGCAACGCCCTCTGCGGAAGTTTTTACTTGTTCGATGGACATGATTTTGCCTGCATCCATGGATTTTAACATTGCCATTGCGCCTTTGGGCTCGACTCCGATTATCTTTGTATTAGGGTTTAAATTCTTTGCGGCTAAAGCGATGCCTGCAATTAGTCCACCACCACCGATTGGCACTAGAATTATATCAGCATCGGAAAGCTCATCGAATATCTCTAATCCAACAGTTCCTTGACCATAGATAACATCAAGATCGTCGAATGGATGCACAAAGTCATATCCATATTGCTCGGCTAAACCCAAGGCATGCTTGTATGCATCATCATAAATTTCACCATGCAATATCACTTTTGCGCCATAGCTTTGGGTTGCATTGATTTTGATTACTGGTGTTATGGTAGGCATTACGATTATTGCGGGTACATTTAATTGCTTACATGCATAAGCGACACCTTGTGCATGATTGCCTGCTGATGCTGCAACAATGCCTTTAATCTCCTTTTGCTTTGATAGAGTTGCAATTTTATTGTATGCTCCTCTTATTTTAAAAGATCCTGTTAGTTGGAGGTTTTCTGGTTTAATATAGACATGATGCCCAGTTTCTTTTCTAAAGAATGGACTTTTTATAAGCGGCGTTTTGTTGATTGTACCTTCTAGGTTTAATTGTGCTTGATATAATTTATCTAAATGCTGTTTCAAAATCTAACTCCTAATTGTTTTATATTTATATAATCATATTTAGATTATTTACTTTTACTATATCATAATTACTTGAAATTTGCAGTTGTTTGCCTTTTGAAAAATAGTTGCATTTAGATAATTGGTAAAAATTGCAAAATTGTATAATAACATAATTTGGGTGATAGACACCGCTAGATTGCAAAGATAATTATATGATAAAAAGTGCTTAATTTACTTAAATTAGTGCAATTGTTGATATTGTAATTTTTTTTATATTTATATGATTTTTGAGTGTAAAATAATACTTGACATATGTCCGAATAGGGGTATAATAAAAATATATTGGACATATGTTCGCAATAAAAAATTTGATTATTATGTCAGATAAAGATTGAGAAAGATCAATTGGTGAAGTGATAATATCAAAGCAAATGTAGGAACAATAAAAGAAATATTTATAAGTAATAACAGAGCTTTTCGATAAGCAATTAAAAATAATAGTATAATAGAAATATGGTTTTTTGAATCATATTCATACAAATAGTATGTATGAGATGTATAATGTTACACCTCCTCATTTGATAAATGTTATAATTCATACATCTCATTAATCTATCAGCAATATGAGATATCTGTGGTTTCATATTGTTGATAGAGTTTCTATTATAAGGAGTTTAACAATGGCAAGATCAAAAAAAATTCGCAAAGTATGCTGTATGCCAGAAACAACTTTGTTTGGAACTGTTGGTGATAAAAATCAAGAGGGTGTTATTATTATATTATCAGTAGAAGAGTATGAAACGATACGTCTTATTGACCTTGAGGGAATGACTCAAGAGGGATGTGCTGATAAAATGATGATTGCAAGGACTACTGTGCAAAGAATATATAATGATGCTCGTAAAAAAATCGCTGAGTATTTGGTGATGGGATATAGGTTAAAGATACAAGGTGGGGCATATAAAATTTGCGATGAAGATGAGCAGTTAAATGGATGCGGCAGACATTGTAGGCGTCAAAGAGAAAACAGGATAGAAAATGAATAATGTGAAGAATCAGCAAATTAACAAGTAAATAAAGATCAAAAAAATATTAATATATAAACGGAGATAAAGATGAGCGAAAATTGTAACCAAAGCTGCAGTAGTTGTGGCGAAGAATGTAGTGAGAGAACAGAGCAACAAAGCATGGTTGAAAATCCACACGAGCTTAGTAGTGTAAAAAAAGTTATCGGTGTGGTAAGTGGAAAAGGTGGTGTTGGAAAATCAATCGTAACATCTCTTTTGGCAGTATTGATGAAGAGGAATGGCTATAATTCAGCCATTTTGGATGCAGATATTACTGGTCCATCAATTCCAAAGAGCTTTGGAATAACAGAAAAAGCTATGGGTAATGAAACTGCATTGTTTCCAGCAAAAAGTAAGACAGGCATTGATATTATGTCAATCAATCTTTTGTTAGAAGATGATACTGATCCAGTACTTTGGAGAGGACCAATACTTGCAGGTACAGTAAAACAATTTTGGACAGATGTTGTGTGGAAAGATATTGACTACATGTTTGTGGACATGCCACCTGGTACTGGTGATGTTCCGCTTACAGTATTTCAATCATTGCCTATTGATGGAATAATTGTTGTAACATCTCCACAAGAGTTGGTTTCAATGATCGTTGCAAAGGCTGTTAAGATGGCGAAGATGATGAACATTCCAATCTTAGGGCTTGTTGAAAACATGTCATATTTTGAATGTCCAGATTGTGGTGGAAACCATGAAGTGTATGGGAAAAGTAATATTGAACAGGTAGCAAAAGAATATGGTATTGATGTGATTGCAAAGTTGCCGATTGATACTAAAATTGCGACAGCATGTGATAGCGGTATGATTGAGCTATTTAAAGGTGACTGGTTGGATGGAATTGCATCTAGCCTAGAGTAAGATAAGAAATTATTTTTGTTTGAAAGGGAATATATATTATGGAAAAAACAAGTGCACAGTTTAAATCATGTCTTCAGCCAAGAAGTAATATTATAGTTTCATGTCGTGGAAAAAACGGTAAAAATAACGCACTGGCTGTTGCATATTGTTGTAATTGTAGTTTTGATCCACCGATGGTTATGGTGGGTGTAGTTCCTTCAAGACATTCGCATCAGATGATAAAAGAATCGGGATGTTTTGTTGTTAATCTTGTAGATGAGGATAATAAAGAACTATTTGATTATGTTGGTTCTAATAGCGGAAGAGATGTGGATAAATTTAAGAGTGCGAACATAAAACACAGCGATGGGGAACTTGTTAATGCATCCATATTGGATGATTGTCCTATCAATATCGAATGTGTAGTTGAAGATTCGATTGTAACTGGTTCACATGAAATGTTTATTGGTAAAGTGCAATATGTTCATGCAGATACTTCGCTTGTTAAAGAGGATGGCACATTTAATTTTAATACTGCATTATAATAGATGCTTTGATGTTGAATAAAACTTAATCATTTAGTACAATTATAAACTCGTTTGTTATAAACAATATAAATAAATTTTAAAAGGAGTATGCTATGGATTTAGAGTTTTTATTATCAAATTACATGATGTTCGTTTATGAAGTGCATAAGTTTTATGATCAGGATGAATTTAAAATAAAATCGTACCGAGCAAAACAGCATATAGTGATTATTTCTACAAAGAGAGTTTTTATCTATTACTATGATAAATTTATTGATAGTGTCAATGCGAGTTTGAAGGAAATGACGGTTTTGGCAGGTGAAGATGAGTTGAAACTGGATATTGAGTTTTTAAATGCAAAGCATAAATTTAGTGTTGAGTTTAATAACCAAAGTGATAAAGATGATTTTGTAATGTATTTTGAAAAATATAGTAAAAAGTAAAATATTTAAAGATGCAGATTAAAATATGATTTGCATCTTTTTCAGTATCAGATACAATATTTTTATAAGAGAATATCTAGTGTAACTATGTTGTTTTTATAGTTAATCTTAATATTGTCTTTATATGAAGTGACATGAGTTTTTATATTATATAAGCCTCTTTCGCGATTTTTGCCATTTTTTAATAACCATGGATGAGCCATTTTGAAAAATTGATTTGATCAGAAGGTGTAAATGTAATTCTCATGCTGATTTTTTTGCCGCATTAATTCTGTAAATGTAGCGGTATATATTTATTTATAATCTCCCCAATGATGATTCTGTTATGCTGCTACGTCAGTATTGGAGTTGTTTTTCTAGTCCTCAAATATATAGGTATGTTGATTGGCATAATCATGGGTTGTTTTGATAAATCACATTAATGCATTTGAGGTAATGTGATTTTTTTGTATAACTCTATACTGTAACATGATGTTGTAAAAGGTGGAAAATTTATTTTTTCTATGAGCAATATTAAGATGGGTGTTGATTCAGTGGGGTTTATACTTGTTGTTGAGCCGATGTAAGGGTGTATTAGATTTTAGAATAATAATATGTTGTGTTTATTTGTACATTATGTTAAAATTACAAACGAAAAATTGTATAACGTGGAGAGGTGGTCGAGTGGCTGATGGCGCACGCTTGGAAATAGTGCGCGACTACTGAATCTTATATAATTATTTAATACGGAGAGGTGTCCGAGTGGTTGATGGAGCACGCTTGGAAAGCGTGTTTACGTTCATAGCGTAACGTGGGTTCAAATCCCATCCTTTCCTCCAGAAGAGTAGCTCGAAATAGATGCACAGGCCTCTAGGCCAGTGATAGCAAGGGATACAGCGATTTTTTTCGCTGTATTTTTTGTTACTAAACCATAGATGCATTTGGGTGTTTTTAGGGTCTGACAGGGATTCGAACCAACATT